>Ga0182011_10000297_pt1 | contig 42545 bp, 54 predicted proteins | sample 711E1DmetaG_FD_120481 | JGI IMG/M metagenome (GOLD analysis project Ga0182011, IMG submission 120481) | Permafrost microbial communities from Stordalen Mire, Sweden - 711E1D metaG | ecosystem: Environmental > Terrestrial > Soil > Wetlands > Permafrost | place: Sweden: Stordalen | collected...
AAGGGATTTGGAAAAAATAATCATTCAAGTAGCCTTTAAAAATAAGAGTGTTTTTGGGTGGCGCGACATTTAGAATAACGTCATTCTATGCGGTAAAAAGGTTATTCTTATGTTATTTAACTTCATTAGGTATTTAAAAAAAGGAATATTAAATGAGACTTTTTTTATTCTCTGGGTTGGATTTCTCCTAAAATTGCTGATTTTATTATTTCACCATGGCATGGAAGCGGATCGCACCAGCAAACAAGTGTTAATTCCCCTTTATCCTCATATATATGTTGAAATCTCCTGATCTCTTTCCATTCCAAACTATCTTCTGGAAGTGCTTCAAGAAAATTTTTAAACTTTTTGATTAATCTTAATTTAGATTTATTGTTTATAGGCCCGGTAAAAGGATTTTTTAATGGTGAGGCTTTAAGTTTATGATAATAATTATATCTCCCTATATATTCACCCGAACCTTCATAATTGGAGTATTTCTTAATATTAATCAAAAATAATCACCTAACCTGTTTTTTTTAAGAATTTTTTTTCTATTTGTATATTCATTAATATATTGGCAGCGAATAAATAATCATGGAAAAAAAGTATAAATAAAATTAATAAAAATATTATAATTAAATTTTTGTTTTATCTTCTGAGGCTGTGTTGAATAAGTTATTTTTTGTTATAGGAATTTTCCAGATATAACCAACTTTCTTTGTTTTTCTTTGTTTATTCTTTCCTTTCCTTTTCTTTAAGTTAGCTAAACTAGCCTCGCAACCTTTCCACGTTTCTACTGTTTGATTTAAGTATTGAACTATTTTTTCACTATAATTTTTGGTTCCAATCGTGTAATTATCAGCTTCATTGTGAATATAGCTAATTCCGTCACTATTTTCTCCTATTATCTTTGAGATTTCCATTAATTTTTTTGAAAGGTTTATAGACATCATATTTTTGTTGTTGTACTCGCTTTTTTTTTAATTCATAAATTTTAATATTATATTGTCCTTTATTTTTAATAAGAAGACTCTATTAAATACAAGATTCCCCTAAGTTAATCTAAGTTTTTCTAGATAATTGGGACTAGGATTATCTAAATGATATTTTAATTAAAAAAATAATCATAAAAAAAAGACAATTATTATTTAAATTCATATAAAAATGAAATAGTGATTCTCTTTGGGTAAAATAAATTTATTTAAAGATTAAAATTAGGAAATTTCCAACAGAAAGTTTTAGTTAATTATGGTTATTATAAGATAGTAGTTTATAGTAAATAAACCTTTGCTTTTATAACAAAATATTTGTCTACCAAATTGAATAAGAACCATAAGATATCTACAATCAGGCCATAAAGCTTAGGTAAATATTTGAATGTTGACAAATTTTTTTAAAGTGAATTTTTTTGCTATAGTACTAATAAAATTATCTTAAGTAAAATTTTAAATATTCTCTAATTCTCTTTTAGACACGCCCCATTCCCATAATTGAGCTTTAATAGTTCTAATATTGTCTTGTCTGATAGATTCGGGCCAATTCGACCATTTACCAAACTGATAATCGTTCAAACGTATTTTTAGATCCTTAATACTTTTTTTTATACTGTCATTGTAAAAGTTAGGATCTAATGTGTCATTTTCAATCATATTCCACCTTTAATAAAATGTATTATAAAAAAAACAAGAATATCTTTATTTATCGTATTTTTCAAGATATTCTGCAATAGCTATTCTAATATGATGACTTATAGGGCTTCCACCTTTACGCTTAGCAAAACCTCTAAGGGCTTTTAATTGTGTTTCATCTAATCTTAAACCAATAGATACTTTTTTAGACAACTTTATCACTTCAATTAGTTAATAAAAGTTAAGACATCTGCCCAATTTTATGGTTTAAAGAAATTGGCTGCCAAAATTTTATCTTCTATCATCGTCTCTTTAGTATTTACAAGTGGAAAAAAATGTTTGTATGTTTTGATTAATAATTCGACTTTCATGTTGTACACCTATGTTTTAATAAGTATCTCATAGTATATAAAAAGATATCTAATGTTATACAAAATGTATCTTATTAAAATTTTTATTAAAAAAAATTTAATAATTTCAAAAATAATTCTGAATTCATGATAATCATTTGATATTTAAAAACAAATGATTTATCCAGAATTTAGATATTTTTGTTAACTTAAAAAAAAATCAAATTTCTCGATAAAAGATTGACTAAAAAAAAGAAAAAAGAGTTTAGAAGTTTTCTATTACTTCTCCTAGAAGTTTTATAGATTTTTCTTTATTAGGTCCGATTGGTGAACCAGCTACGTATTGGGTTACACCCATTTTTCCGAGTGCTTCGATTTTAGGCACGAAGTCTGCAGGTGTTCCTACAACAGAAAATGCATCCATTAATTCATTGGTTACTGCTCCAATGGCTCCTCCAAAGTCTCCTTTACTTAGGAAGTCTCCAAATTTAGCACCAGTATCAGGGGCTAAACCATGTCTTTGGAAGACAGGCGGCGGTGATCCTGCTGCGATGAAAGCAACAACTATTTTAGCTGCGCCTACAGCTTTTCCTACATCATCATCTATAGAACAACAAGTGTATGCTGCAACGTCAACGTCTGATAATGATTTACCTTCTGCTGCTGCTCCTTCTTTTATGAGTGGAACTGCTGCTTCGAAGTCTTTAGGATTTGATGCGTTAATTAATGCACCGTCTGAAAATCCTCCAGCGGTTTTAAGCATCATAGGTCCCTGTGCACCCATGTAAATTGGTATTTTCTCCTGGACGGTTTTAACACCCATTAAACTGGCGCCGCTTTCGGTTTTTCCACCAGATAAAAGAGTACTCATCATGGCTATAGCGTCTTTAATAGTGCTGACAGGTTTTGTCCATTCGATTCCTAATGCATCAAAGGTAGCTTTATCACCAGGGCCAATACCTAGAGTTGCTCTTCCCTCTGATATTTCATCCAAGCTTGCCACTGCGGATGCAGTTATGGCAGGGCTTCTTACGTAGGGGTTTGTTACACCAGGACCCATTTTAATGGTTTCAGTCCCATCAGCGATTAATGCTAATGTTTCGTACACATTTTTGTTATTGTAATGGTCAGTAATCCACGCATATTCAAACCCTACATCTTCTGCAAGTTTCACAAGCTTTACAATCTTATTTATAGGTTCATTCGGAACAAATTCAATACCAAACTTCATATTTATCAACTCCAATATTAAATATGTACCCCATAGTATATAAAAGGTTATATAATGTAAAAAATAGTGTAACTTTTACTATATTATATAATACAATATTTAAAAAGTCTTAATGAATCCAGGATGATATACTGAAAGAATGGCTTAACAGAGAATTACTTTTTTCAATTTAATATGCAATTTAATGACATGCCCCAAATGAAGGATGTAAAACAAATCTTAATTAATGATAATAAACTAAAATTATAATATAAAAGAGGTGTAAACTATGTCTCAGAAAACAAAACGTAACTATTGCCCGGGATGTAAAAAAGAAACAATTTGGGATTATTATGAGGCTCGGGGCGGATTTAAACATTGGAAGTGCAGAGATTGTGGAGAGAAGGAAACTTTTTAAATAATTTATAATTTATAGTTGATTTTTTCTCGTAAAAAATGAAGCGTAAAATTAATTATTCAGGACATAATTGAGATTCATTTCAAACCACACAGGGGTAACTAATTTCTTTTATAACCCCTTTTACTCCATCAACAAATAATATAATAATATTAACTTCCATTGGGGGATTAAAAAAAATGATTGACAAAAAAGAATTGGTAGATAAGATAGAAAATACGGAATTGGAAAGGATACCTGGTGATAAGGATGTTTGGGAGAAACATATTTATTTAAATGATGATAAGGTACTTATTGTTGGTTATGAAGAAGAAGCTACATTTAATCAAGATCCTGAAGAAGAAACTGTCAAGAATTATTATTGGTATTGGGAACTTAGAGATTCAAGAACATGGGCTATTCTATTTGAAGATCATGACAAAATTTTCAGTTTTTGTGAATCTGAAATGGGAATCTACAGTGATCAAGAACGCATGGAAGACGTGGTTGGCAATATTGATGAAGCAGAAGTATGCTCCTGGAGTAAGAAAGACTTGATAGAAGATATCTCTGAAGATATCACAGATAAAATACTAGAATGGTTAACACTACCAAAAAAATAAATCGAACATTTGTTAACAATTTAGATAATTCAGTATTGTATTTCAATTACCTTTATATTAATTCATTGGAATATTCTAACCAGATTTATCTATTATTTCTTTCCAGACTAATATTTCCATCCGCTACTTTAAATACAACCGTATAATTCAACTATAGAGTCATTGATGAATAGTTAACTTAGAGTTTTAAATCTGTTAATATTTTATATATAAAATAAAGCTTATTTTCTACTTTTTTAATATATCTATAGACTCCGTAATAACATACGGTTATAATCTATTTAATATCATTTATTTTACTGAGAATGTTTTGATTTGATATACCAACTTGTGTTTTGAATTATGTTTAAATTAAGAGTAGAGGAACAACTGCCCATCAATAAGCCGTATTAAGGTTAATTAAGCTGTTTTAAACCAGAATACTTATAAGATTCAAAAACATAAAAATGATAGTATAAATGAAATTAAAGGAAAAAAAGGTTAAAACCTTAAAAAATAGGGGGTAAAAAAATTACTAAACAATTAAGTTATGGAATTGAACCTTCAATTAAAGCTTTTCTTAAGGACCTTAACAGTCAAAGCGGACCTCAACTCTATGAATTATCAGTAAAGGATGCACGGGAAGTTCTTTTGAACTTGCAAAAAACAGATATAAAAATCCCTGCAGATGTGGAAGATATCAATATTCCCGGCGGCCCTAACGGTCAAGTTTCACTACGAATAATTCGCCCCAAAGAAAAAAAAGGACCCTTACCAGTAGTGATATACATTCATGGGGGAGGATGGATACTTGGAGATAAAAATACTCATGACAGGTTAATTCGGGAGATTGCAAACGGATCAAATACTGCTGTAGTTTTTGTAAATTACACACCATCTCCTGAAGCTAAATACCCCGTTGCCATAGAAGAAGCTTATACAGCCACTAAATATATTGCAGAAAATGGAACTGACTTAAATCTTGATTCATCTAAAATAGTAGTCGCGGGAGACAGTGTCGGTGGAAACATGGCAACTGCTGTAACTTTGATGGCTAAAGAACGCGGAGGCCCAGAAATTCAATTTCAATAACTATTTTACCCTGTAACTGATGCTAATTTCGACACAACCTCATACTTAGAGTTAGCAAATTTACATTGGCTATCTCGAGAGGCTATGAAATGGTTCTGGGATAATTACCTGCCAGATCAAGAAAAGCGAAGACAACCCACAGCATCACCACTTCAAGCATCCCTCGAAACTCTCCGTGGATTACCACCAGCACTTATAATCAACGGTGAATTTGACCCTCTTAGTGATGAAGGGCAATCATATGCTCATAAACTCATCGAAGCAGGAGTAAAAGTCACGGCAGTTAGATACTTAGGAACCATACACGATTTTGTAATGTTAAATCCCATCTCAGATACACCAGCAACCAGAGCTGCAATCAGTCAGGCGAACGAAGTACTGAAAAAGGTTTTCAAGAAATAAATTTTTTTTTAATTTTTTTTACATAGATTTAAAAAAAAATAATAAAATTATATTTATTATGTTCTTATAGTGTTTTTGAGTATTATGGCCATGAATATCATAATGGGCCATATTTCTAGTCTACCAGTCCACATATCAAATATGAACAATACTTTTATGATGGCTGGTGAGCTGGCTGTAATTAGGGACGCGGTCAATCCTACGTTGCTTATAGCGGATGCGACCTCGAATAATACTTGGGAGACGTTTTGATAATAGAATAAGGTTATAATAACGCTCACCAAGTATACAAATAGGAAAATGAAGACAAAAAGTCCTGTTAATCTTGAAATATCTTTATCCACAGTTATATCATGCAAATGGTGTATTTTTTTAGATATTTTAGCACTTTGGGGAAGTAAATATGATTTAATCTCCCACCAAATCTCTTTAACCATTATACCTATTCTAATCCACTTTATACCTCCTCCTGTTGAACAAGATCCAGCACCAATAATCATTAGTATTGTGAGGATGAAAATACCCATTCCTGCATATTGAGTGGTTATCTCTGGACCTGAGGATGTCTGCAGACCGGTGGTGGTTAAAGCAGATACTACCTGAAAAACCGATAATCTTAAGGATAATAGGAAGTCATGCCCATAATAAGGGGTGTTATATAGGAATACAGCCACTAAAATTGTTCCAATTATAAGGAGAGGATAAGCTACCTTAGTTTCTATGTCTTTGAAGTATTCTCTCCATTTTCCCCTTCCAATTGGATTTGGTAATATCATGTGATGTAGAGCAAAATTTGTGGCCCCGATGATCATGATGATAATAGCTACAAGTTCAATCCATATATTGTGATAAAAGGCAAGACTAGTGTTTTGCATGGCAAAACCACCTGTGGATAGAGCTGAAAATGTATAGAATACTGAGTCAAAAAGAGGCATCCCCGCTAGTTTGAATAGAATAATACCGATTACAGTGTAAATAACATAAATATAGAATATAACTCTTGCTGTGTGTCTTATACTAGGTTTTATTCTTTCATCTCTTCCTTCTGCAGCGTACATTCTCATAATATTTACATTTGGGGATGATAGGATAGTTAAAGCCATTACAATAATCCCCACTCCTCCCAGCCACTGCATAAATCCTCTCCAGAAATCCATGGTAAATGCAGCTGCATTCAGATTAGTGTACATACTAAAACCGGTGGTAGTGTAACCGGACATGGCTTCAAAATATCCGTCTAAGTAGGATAAATCACCGGAGAAATAAAAGGGGAGCGCGGAGAGGGCGCAGGCAACTAACCAAATACCCGTGGCAAATATCATAGCACCTCTCAGTGATAAATCTTCATCCTTATTAAAGATTTTATAAAAACTAAAACCAATAAATATGCTAATAAGTGCAGAATAAATGAAAGGCAGTATATACTTGTATTCACCATAAATAAGGGCTACAACAATAGGTATTAACATTAATAACCCTAAAAATATGCACATAAAACCAGTGTAATGTAATATGGAGCGTGCTTCTCCAATTTTAACTTTAGATGTTGAATGCATTTATAAGTTCAATCCCCTTAAAAAAAAATAATTTATAAATCTATAATTTGGTGAATCTTTTTAGAACTTCCTGGGCAAATTTAGTTTTAACTAAAACAGATACTTTCATACCCTCTTTTAGGATCATATCTGGTTTTGGAATTATTATTTCTCCTTTTTCGTATATAGCCACGATTATAAAATCATTGGTAGGACTTAAATCACCAACCCTCTTCCCAATAGTCTTCTCATGATCCACAGTTAAATCCAATAACTCTGCGTCACCTTTGCCTAGAACAACCAGATCCGCGATTTTAGGTCTTATGATTAATTTTTCAAGATAACTGGCTGCGGTGAGTTCAGGGCTTATTACTGAGTCAACCCCTATCTTTTTAAACGCTGCACTGTGACTGGGATCACTAACCCTGGCAATAATTTTAGGGACGTTATATTCCCTAACCAATACGCACGCCAATAGATTAGCTTCATCGTTTCCAGTAGCCGCTACGAATACATCTGCATCATTTATGTTAGCTTCTTCCAGTGTTTTAGTGTCGGTACCGTTTCCACATATCACTAAAGCATCTAATTCAGAAGCAGCATTACAGCATAAAGCATCATCATTTTCTATTAGGGTTACATCATGTCCATCAGAAATTAAAAATGAAGCTAGGTTTAGACCTACTCTTCCACCACCCATTATCACTACATACATATAATTTACCTCTCAATTCTTTTCTAAAAATATTTCTAAATCTTTTTTTCCTATCTTCCATCAAATATTAAACATTTTCTCAGAGAATTGTGGAGGATGAAAGGAATAGATAATTAATGTCAATCCAGGTATAAAACAATGATCTCTGCACAATTATATCTGACAAGGGATATTGTATATTCTCCTGCTTTTACAGGATTTTTGAACCATTTATTAAGTCTTTAAAGTATTTTATAATTTTAACCATTTAAGTTACGTGCAAACTATCTTATAAAACTTATTTAGAATTATTAATCATTATAAAAAGGGATTAAAAAAGAAAAATAAATTTTGAATTTTAATTATAATAATTTTTAAAATGAATTCATATAATAACCATTATTGGTAACAAATGATATCAAAAGTAGCCAATTTGTCTTACTTTAAGTCATGATTTATATTATAAATCTAGAAATCATGATTAAAAAACTTTAAAATATTTATATGAATAATATCACAGTTATATTGTAAATTTTATAATTTTATCTACAATATTTTTATTTGAATAACAATTCTTAGGGGGATTTTATTTCATGGGATTATTCCATTTAAGTGAAAGTGATGTAGAACAATTAAAAAACAAAGAAGATATAAAAGGATTAATAAATGCCCTCAAATACAAAAATGACAGTTCTATAAGATATAGAGCAGCTGAAGCTTTAGGAGAGATTGAAAATAATATAGCAGTAGAACCATTAATATCAGTTTTAAATGATGAGGATCTGTCTACTAAGGAAATGGCCATAATTGCTTTGGGAGAAATTGGAGATAAAAGAGCTGTTTTACCCCTGATTACAAATTTTGAGGATGAAAATAATGAGCTCAAAGATATGATGATATTTTCACTAGGCGAAATTGGCGGCAAAGAATCTTTGGAATATCTTAAACTTGCTTTAGAAGATGAAGATGTTGATATCAAGTTAAGAGCGGTTGAAGCACTTGGAAAAATATCGAATGCCGCATCCGTTGAATCATTGATTGATGTAATGGACTATGATAACATAGAAATCCAATTATATGCTATATCTGCTTTAGGAGAAATTGGAGATTCAAGAGCTATTAAACCTCTTTCGGAAGCCATCGAAAGTAAAAAGTGGATTATTAGAAGATATTGTTTGAATGCATTGGGAAAGATAGAGGAATGTTCCCTTGAACCCTTTATTAATTGTTTGGAAGATGATGATTGTCATGTAAGGGAAAAAGCAGTAGAACTTATTGGTAAGTGGGGTGACGAAAATTCAATGAAGTATTTGAATCGAGTTTTAAACGATTCAGATGAAGATGTAAGACAACGAGCTACTGAAATTCTTAATAAAAAAGAAAATAATGAAACAGATACACAAATACCCATAAGTAATAAAAAGAAAAGTGCTCAACATAGATTAGATGAGATTATTGATAGAATTGGTAAAGATGATGCTGTTGAAATTCTGATTGGCTACTTAAGTGATGATAATCCTGACTTAAGACATAGAGCAGCTGAAGTTCTGGGTGAAATTGGGGATAAGAAGGCTGTAGATCCATTAATAAATGCTTTAAGGGATGATAATTCCAGTGTTCAGTGGCGAGCTAAAGAAGCTCTTAAAAAATTGGGTGAACCATCAGTAATGCCTTTGATTAATGTTTTGGATGATAAAGACACTAACTTGAGGAGGAGGGCTGTTTGTGCTTTAGGTGAAATAGGTGATGATCGGGCCATCTCACCTTTAATTAAAAGCCTTGAAGATGAAGATGCTTCAGTACGGTTGAAGACAGCCATATCACTGGGTAAATTTGGTAAAAAAGCTATTAATCCTCTTATTATGGCTTTAAATTATAAAAACTTTATGGTACGTGAAAAGGCTGCAGAAACTTTGGGGGAAATTGGAGACCCAATTGCATTAGAATCATTAAAAGGAATTCTTAATGATGAAAATATCTACGTTCGAAAGGGTGCAGAAGAAGCAATAAAAATGATTAAAAGAAAAAATGCTTGATGGTAATAAAAAAAAATTTAGTATAAAAAAAGATTATGATCATCTTCGATCCGAGTATAGAAGATAAATTTACAGGAGTATGGGTAATAGACAATGGCATGCTGATTTACAGTTTTTGGTGAATTTGATAAGTATGGTGTAAACAATTCAAGTGCAGGTAAAGCAAATACTCGGTTCCAATGATTTTTTTTTTATTACTAGTTTTTGACCCTTAATGGGGGATAGCAAGCTGTTAGGCTATGAAGTTAAAATGGAATAAATTTTTATTATTATTTGCTTGAAAGTGGTTAAAATTGATTCTAATTTTAGTTTAATTTACCCAAATTTTCTAAAAAACTTAATAAACTGAATAATTAAATTTTTTATGCCGAGATTTTATTTGTTTCTTCGAATTTAACTTTATTAATCTGCTCTGATAGCTTTAATAGATTGTCAGTTAATTGCTCTATCCTTTTTGCCACCATAGATTCAGTTATTTCTTCAAGATCTGGATAATTCGTATTGTACACCTTTAGATCATCATTTGTATCTAAATTGTATCTTTTAATCTTTTCAAATCCTAGTTGAAGTTCATCATTTGCTTTTAATTCTCTTAATAGAAGTTTACGTTCATTCATTAATCTTTCTAAAGTCAAAATATCCATCTCCTCATTTAATTCTATTCAAATTTTATTGAATCATCATTAATGATTCAAGAAACCTTCCATTAGAATATAAATTGGATTAAATAATTATTTATCAGATCATATTTTTTAGATAATTCATTTACTCCCTAAATACTAGAAAATATTTTTTTAACAATACTTCAAAGAAATTTAGGGTTATTGTTGTCAAAAAATTAAATTTATTTAAATTTGGTTTTCGATTCTGAAATAATCAATTTAAATCATTTTGATGTAAACTTTAAAAACAATTAAATATTACTATAATGTTATTGTTTTTTATCACATTTATAATAACGCTTTTTTTTCCGAATAAAGTCAATTTTTTTTTATGAAATAATCAATAGTAATAAAAAAAGTTTTTATTGTAAGATTTAGAGATTTTTGAATTAATTTTTGAGATTATTTTTCATTAAATATGAATAATTCTAATCTTAAAAAAAAAATTTATTCTATTTTGTTTGGCATGGGTATAGTACAATAACTAGGAGCGCTATACTAAAAATAGACGTAAAATTATTTCTGGTGAAGACTGAAATAGCTTATTATAAGACTATTTTTTTTTGTTTTCATTTAATTTAACATATTTTAACAAAAATTTATTTATCAAAAAAAGTAAGGTGATTATTTGATTGAAATTAAGAAGTACTGTGATTATAATGGTCCTGGTGAGTATATTGGTAGATACAATTATTATTATAAACTTAAAGCCTCACCATTACAAAACCCATTTACAGGGCCTGTGAACCATAAATCAAACTTGAGATTAGTTGGAAAGTTTAAAAAGTTTCTTGAATCACTTCCAGAAGATAGTGTGCAATGGAAAGAAATCAGAAGATTACAGCAGATTTATAAAGTTAAAAGAGAGTTAGTACTTGTTTGTTGGTGTGATCCGCTTCCATGTCATGGTGAAATAATAAAATCAGCTATTCTAGGCGAGATTCATCCCTCAGATAACCTTTAAAATTTAGTTAAATAATAGATTAAGAGAACTCATCCACTCAAAAAAAATTGAGATGATAATCCTTTTTTTTATAATCTCATAAAAAAATTTAATATTTTTTTTGGTTACTAACCCTTTAAATTATAAAAAAAAATTATATTAAAGTGTTAATTTTCTTATTTTAGGAGCTGTATTTCAATAGCTGAAACGTTACTGTTTGATCCTTCCCTGTTTGTAACTTCTTCAGTGGAGATGTTTATACTTCCAAGTTCTAAATCGTTTATAAACTTGTTGCGTACAATCTCTGCTACATCAACTGCTCTGCTTATAGCTCTGCCTCTGGCTTTTAACATTACTTCTGATAGTCCACCATTCATTTGAGTTACGACAGCTAACACATAGTTCATTACTGGTTTATTTCCAATGTATACTATATTATCCTCTGACATGTCATTTAACCTCCAATAAAAAAATTAGTGTTTTAGTTAAAACATTAATATTATTGATTAAGTCTTTATCCTATTTAACTTAATCCCAATTTTAATAATATGAAATCTATTTATATTAAAAATAAATTAGTCTAAATTTTTTATTTTATCTCAGTTAATATATGGTTAATTAAGGTTTCAGTTTCTAGTCTTACTTTTTCGATGGATTCTTCATCTTTATTTCTTTGGTAATTAAATTGTACCTTTAATAGTGGATTATATTCTAAATCTGTATCGTAGAATGAATCCTTCTTTTTTGCTTTAAGTCCCTTTATAATATATTTGAGGAGATTAATGCTTTCTGGTGTTTCATTCTTCTTAATTTCATCAAAGAAGTCTGATCTGTATACTAAATAGTAATCATCACCTATTCTCTCTATCCTATCATATTTAAGCTCAATTTTATTCAAACTAAAATCCCCCAACATTTTCAACAGGATTTCTATTTTTAGACTTGCAAATAACATATTTTATAATATTATATTTCATTTTAATCTATTTATTTTTATCTCGGGAAAATGAGTTAAATAGTGATGTTTTTTTTTAATGTAATGATTAAAAAAAAATCGATAAACAATATTTCTAAATAAAAAAAAAGAGTTCTTCTCTCAGAATATATAAAAATGTTTTTGATCTGTGAATTATATTAGTTAGGCTTGGGAGCTAAGTAACCGGCTATTCCACCCACAGAAGCCGCTCCAATTGCTGTTATACCTTGGTTATTAGTTATTAACCCAACTCCTATTGCAATTACGGAAATAGCTACCAATCCACTCATACCTACAAGTTGTACTTTATAATGATATTGAGTGTCATTTTTTGATGGACAATTACCTAGAATTTCATTTTTCTCAGCTTCTGTAAAAAAATTAGTGGTGTTAATTTTATTTTTTAAATCATCTGAAACCATATCATCCCCCCATATAATAACCATTATTAGTATTAATTATGATACTTCATTAACTATAAAATTTATTACTATTTTCTAAAGTATGCGATTATTAAATTTCTTAAGAAAATTTCTTATTTACTAATATTTAATGAATTTTAGGGTAATCCTCCCAACTATTTATATATATTATGGTAATATACTAATAATGTAAACATAATCGTGGTGAAATTTAAAATGGATGATGAATTAGACGATATAGACTCGCGAATTATTCATTCTTTGATTGAAAATGCTAGGATCACTCTTTCTCAAATGTCTAAAGAGATTGATGTACCTGATGCCACTATTTCCAATCGTCTCAAAAAACTCGATAAAAACGTGATTAAACAGTACACTCTAATATTAGATCTTGATAAATTTGGTTTAAAAGTCACAGCGATTATAATAATCCAAACAGAATCGGATAAACATCGAAGCGTTGAATCAAAGTTAGCTAAGCTTGAAGAAGTCTCTGAAGTGTACAGCATTTCAGGGGAATATGACATATTAATCAAAGTATGGGCCCACAGCTTAGAAGAGCTTAATAATATAGTTAACAGTAAAATACGTTCAGTGGATGGAGTGGAAGATTTAATGGAGATGATTGTAATGGAACGCGTCAAAGAGGGAGTGATGCCCAACAACATATAGATAGACCCCAAAAAAGGCTCCTACAAATTAAAATTTTATTAGTGAGGTGAAAGCTTTGTATCTAAGTGAATTAATCAAAAAACCAGTAATGGATTCCACAGGAATAAGAATAGGAAAGCTTAAGGATGTTTTAGTATCCTCAGAAGTTCCATATCCAATTATAAAAGCTATAAGTGTGGATACATCTGACAAAAAAACAATTAACATCCCATACACCCACATAAGTGAATTAGGAAAGGTAATTAAGCTTGAAAGTACTTTAAAAGCTATCCCTGAATATAAGGTTAAAAAGTTGGATATAAGACTTTCAGAAGATGTACTTGATCGGCAGGTTGTTGATATTGAGGATAAGAAGATAAGAAGAGTGAATGATATTAAATTATCTGCTAGTCATGGTAATTATCATGTTATCGGTGTTGATATTGGTTTTTATGGCATTTTAAAGAGATTAGGTTTTGAGAGTATCGTGAAACCTCTAGGTGTAAAATCGAATGAAAATATCATCGCCTGGGAGGATATTGATACTTTAAATCCGGATTATTCTAAGTTGAAACTAAAAGTTCCTGAACAGAAAATAAAAAAACTCCACCCTGCAGATATAGCGGAGATAGTAGATCAATTAAGTCTTAATGAATCCTTAACTATTTTGAATTCCCTTGATGATGAGGCTGCAGCGGATACGCTAGAGCAAGTCTCCCCTGAAAGGCAGGTTTCTCTCTTAGAGGGTATGGACAGCCAACGTGCCGCTGAAATATTAGATGAAATGGATCCTGATGACGCTGCAGACGTATTAGGTGATTTACCCGAAGAGAAAGCTGAAGAACTCCTGGATTTAATGGAGCCAGAAGAATCTAAGGATCTAAGAAAATTACTGGAGTACCCAGAAAACACAGCCGGCGGAATAATGACCACAGAATATGCGTATGTGGATCAAGACTTGACGGTTAGGGAGGTTATGCGATCTCTTCGTGAAATAGCTAAAGACGTGGAAACCATCTATTATGTTTATGTTACTTCCAAGAATGGTGATTTAGTGGGAGTGACTTCTCTAAGAGATATTTTACTGGCGGATCCTGATAAGAAGATTACTGATTTCATGCACACCCATATAATTAAAGCTGATATCCTTGAAGAACAGGAGGAGGTTGCCCAGAAGATTGCTAAATACAACCTGCTAGCCTTACCTGTTGTTGAGGATGAGCAGAAATTAAGGGGCATTATAACAGTTGATGATGCAATAGATATTGTTTTACCTGTTGCTTGGAAGAAGAGAGTTCCAAGAATGTTTGGAAGATAAAAAAAAAGGGAGTTTTTATTTTATGGATTTCAGAATTTTCCGCAGAATCTTCCAAACTCCTCTTATTATAAGTTTAATTATTTTTTTAAGTGTAATGGGACCTGGAATAATCACTGCTAATGTTGATAATGATGCTGGAGGAATCACTACTTATTCATTGGCAGGTTCACAGTTTGGATACGACTTACTATGGCTATTCATTCCCATGATAATAGCATTAGCTGTTATTCAGGAAATGGGCGTACGAATGGGCATAGTATCCGGCAAGGGATTGGCCGATCTTATACGGGAAAAAGTAGGAATAAAGTTTACATTTTTAATGATGATTGCTCTTCTTGCTGCTAACATGGGTAATATACTCGCTGAATTTTCAGGTATAGCTGTAAGTAGTGGAATATTTGGGGTGCCTAAATTTATTGCATTACCTGTAGCTGCATTATTTGTCTGGCTTCTGGTAGTTAAGGGTACTTATAAAAGTGTTGAAAAAGTATTTTTACTAGCATCCGCTCTCTATTTATCATATATTGTGGCAGGATATCTTGCACAGCCTAACTGGGCTCTCGCTGCACATAATGCCATAATACCACAAATAACTTTAAGTACTGCCTATATTACCATGATCATCGGAGTTGTAGGGACCACCATCGCCCCTTGGATGATGTTTTATATACAATCATCTGTTGTAGAGAAGGGAATAATTTTAAAAAATCTCAAGTATTCCAAGTTAGATGCTGTATTTGGAGCTATAGTGGTAAATATAGTGGCTTTTTTTATTGTAATAGCATGTGCAGCCACCATAAATGCCAATGGAATACAAGTCAATAATGTGGCAGATGTATCAAAGGCACTTGCTCCACTTGCAGGACAATACGCAAGCATTCTATTTGCATTTGGATTCTTAAACGCCTCATTATTTGCAGCAAGCATTTTACCATTATCTACCGCATATTATGTTTGCGAAAGTCTGGGATTTGAAGCGGGTGTTAATAAAAAATTTAGAGAAGCACCAGTATTTCATGGATTATATCTTGGACTTATAATATTGGCAGTATTAATCATCATGCTGCCCAATGCACCGTTACTTTCTATTCTATACCTTTCACAGGTTGCAAATGGTATTTTACTCCCATTTTTACTGATATTAATGCTCTTAATCATTAATGACCGGAAAATAATGGGAGAACATGTAAACTCAAAGCTATTTAACTATATATCCGGCGCTACAATTATAATTGTAATGGGACTGAGCATAAGCCTTATAATAACATTAATCATTCCCCATTAACATAATAAAATAGAAACAAGTTCAAAATAGAGTTTAAACAATAATAAGGCTAGAATTGAGAAGATAAGATGAAAATATTATATATCATACCAAAAACATTAAATCAAAGAAAAATCTAACGATCTAGTTAATCGAAGTTCTTAAAAAAAACGTTAGACGGAAGTTTGTTGCCAATGGATGAAAAAATCAGAGGTAAAATAGGAGAAAAGGCAGTTATTGTATCTGTTTCCGGGAAAATTATCCTTACAATCTTCAACTTCATCGTAGGCACTCTTTCAGGGAGTACTGCTCTTGTTGTCGAATCTGCTCATACTTTTTCTGATATTTTAACTTCAGCGATAGCTTTCATAGGTTTCAAAATAGGTTTGAAACCAGCGGATAAGGAGCATCCTTATGGTCATGGTCGAGCTGAGCCACTCGTAGGATTAGTGATAGTGATTTTTTTATTATTTATATCCTATGAAATATTCTCAGAAGTGTACTACAAACTTACCTTAGGACCGTCCTTAACTCCACCCGGTATTATAGCTGCGGTAATGGCACTAGTGGGAATTGCTGCTAATTACATTATGAGTTCTTACTCCATGAGAATAGGACGAAAAATCAACAGTCCTGCCATAATAGCAGATGCAAACCATCAGAAAGTGGATATATTCGCATGTGCCGCTATATTTGTGGGTGTAATCGGATCGAGACTGGGTTTTCCCATTCTAGATCCTCTTGTGGGTGGTTTCGTGGGTTTATTAATTCTAAAAACAGCTTTCGATGTAGCTCGGGATAATATAAATCATATAATGGGTAAAGTACCTTCTAATAAACTTATAAATGATATTAAATCAGTAGCCGTATCTGTTGAAGGTGTATATGATGCTCATGACATTAAAGTGAATTATCTGGGACCTTATGCATCAGCTGAACTTCATGTTAAGGTAGAAAGTGATTTAGCACTTAAAAAAGCTCATAAAATATCACATAATGTTGAAAAAACATTAATCGATAAAATCGATCTTATAAATTCAGCTACAGTTCACGTATGTCCCCTAGATGAAGATGATGAGAACTGTTATGATTAAAAAAAGAAATTTTTTGAAGATAAAATATCGGTTATTGAAGATGGATTCTGATAAAGTGTGATTCATTTTTCTCTGCTTCGAATTCAATGCTTCTATACTCATCCATTTTATCTTCAAATATTTTCCAGAGGATTTCATCATCCGCATAAATTAGAATAACTTCATCTTCCATAATAATTTCTGTGATATCTTTATATTCATTTTTGAGTTGATTATAAACTCCACTGAATAAATTCTTTTCATTTTTTTCCATTAAGAAATCATCCCCTTGAATCTTTGAATTAAAAAAATTTGAATTATATAGTTTAAAGTTAAATTTTAAAATTGGTTCATATTCGAAGGTTTAGATAAAAACGTCTCCCAGGAACATGAAAACTATTCAAATTCACACGATTTGGACTTTAACTTTTCACCTAATCCTTGGAGAACTACTTTAAAGTAATAGTTTAAATTCGTTTTATTAAATTTTAGCTGAAAAATCTCTTTTTTTAATCATCATTTAACAAATTATGTTCAAAAAAAAATATGTGACAGCTTACAATGTTACATTATGCAATGAAAAACTCATTTAATCAAAGCAAACACCTTTTTCACCTGTGATACATACATGAACATTAACTATAGTTACAATCTCCACCTGGCTTATAATTCTCTTTTCAACCATGGTTGATATTTTATGCGCTTCAATAACGCTTAAATCAGGTTCAACCTCAATATGAATGTCAACAGATGCGTAAGGTCCGAAGTAATTTATTTTAATGGAATGAACTCCTGAAACTCCCTCAACTAATAAAGCCACTGATTTAATATCAGGTAAAAGATGATCTGAAGGTACTTTTCCTATAATATTATTTATATTATCCCTAGCCAATTCAAAAGCTGTTTTTAAAACCAAACCCACAATAAACAGTGCCACTAAAGGATCTAAAATTGGCACACCAAATCTTGACCCAATAATCCCCACGAATATTGCCATACAAGTGAATACATCAACTCTCTGATGCTTAGCATCAGAAGATATAGCAGGACTGTTAATTTCTCGACCTACTCTAGTCATGTAAGTGGTCATAGTGTAATTGACGACAATACCCACTAGTGCCATTAATGCTGCAGTCAAATCAGGCGGAGTCAAAGCTCCTCCTAATAACAACTTTCTGTATACGTCTAATAATATTTCATAAGCGATGAATATTAAGAAAATTACACTTAATAATCCTGTTAGAGATTCTGCTCGCCCATAGCCATAGGGATGTTCAGTATCTGGGGGTTTTAAACCTATTTTAAATCCAATGAAAGCTATGGAAGAATCTAGAATATCAGCGAAAGTATGCGCGGCTTCAGCGACTAATGCTGTACTCCCGGAGAGAGTGCCTATTATAAAATTAAAAATAGCTAGGGCTGCGTTTCCAGAAATACCTACAATAATAGCATTTCTACCTTTTTTTTCTCTTTCAATAGCATCCAAAAATAATTACCTCTAAATGATTTGAAACTTAGAGATATTTATGTAGGCTTATACTAATTAATGAATTGGGCATTAAAAATCATTTAATGGGTTAATAAAACAGATATTAAATAAATTTTCATTTTTTTGATGAATGATAAATCTTTAAGCTGGGGATAAACTTGACAGATGATAACGGAAAAGTGGAAACACGAGAGGAGAAAAGAAAAAGATTAGATAAATTGATTAAAAAAGAAGCTGAGAGGAATTTGAAACCTAAAATGGGGGAAATCAGGGAATTTGAAGTAAAATCTAAAAAAAAGAAGAAAAAAGATTAAAATATACGTAGAATAAAATTTTTATTTATGGGCGAAGTAGAACCTTTTTTTAGGTTGTATTTCATCTAATCGAGCGAATCCAACCCGCTCTAATTGCACTACATCATTGGGATTAAGTTCAGTAATTGAGGGTTCAGCTAGACCCTTAAGAATTGTATTGTCTGGCATTACTAATTCAACATCTTGTGATGATGTTGCTGGAACCCATTGCACGATGTGAGCCTTATATTTTCTAGCCTGCTCGAGAGAGGAACTGTGAAATACTGTTTTTTCATCTTTAAATATAATGTTAACAGCATCCATGAGCCTTAATACTTTGTTTTCATTACGTTCCAGATCAGTCTGATCTAAATAAACTATTCCATTAAATGGTAACATTCTGTATCCTCGATCTGGGAAATCAGGATGTTTAAGTCTTTTAATAATTCCTTTAGATGATTCTGGTAAACCTTTTATAGTCAATTTCTGGGGGTGGAATACTGCAAAGTACCGGTTAGCCTTTTCTTCAAGAATGTTACGGTTTAAACCATAAATTTTCTTCCAGGTAATGGTGGTATCAGCTATTTTAACCCCTATTTCCAGCATTAACTCTTTTAGGGTTTCTTTTTTTATTCCTCGTTTGGAAATGGCTCTTAATGTACCTAAACGCGGGTCATCCCAGCCAGTATAAACACCATCATCTATACCTTTACGGGCCTGAGAGGTGCTTAATGCAACGTCCTCCATTTTAAGCCTTCCATAATGAATGAATTCGGGTACAGTCCATCCGAAGTGATGGTAAAGGTATTTTTGTTTTTCACTATTTGCAAGGTGATCTTTTCCTCGTAACACGTGAGTGATGTTTAATAAATGATCATCCACAGTCACGGCGAAGTTCATCATAGGGTAAACTTTGAATTTAGTGCCAATGCGGGGATGTTCAAAATCCACTATTCGCATAGCCACCCAATCTCTTATAGCCGGGTTTTTATGTTGGAGATCAGTTTTAACTCGAAGTACTGCTTCACCTTCACTCATAAATGGCATTTCTTTCCAGCGTTTAAGGTTATCAGCGATGGATAAATCCCGGCAAGAGCAGGCTTGAGAATTATCCTTCAATTTTCTGAATTCATCACCGGGGCAAGTGCACATGTAGGCTTGGCCAAGTTTGATGAGTTTTTCCGCGTATTGATGGTAGAGGGCGATGCGGTTGCTTTGAATTATCTTCTTCTGCCATTCGACTCCTAACCAGGTTAAGTCTTCATCTATCATGTGGTATGCTTCAGGGTCTATTCGACGTGGATCAGTGTCCTCTAATCTGAGGATTAGATTTCCACCATAGCGTTTAACATATTCATGATTTAAAATAGCAGCTCTTGCATGACCGATGTGTAAAGGTCCACTGGGGTTGGGTGCGAATCTTAATACTACTTCTCCTTCTACATGTGGAAGATCAATTAATCCTTTCTCCTCAGCTTTTTTTTCCTTAATTGTTTCTTGAAACCCTTTCTTTTCAATTTCAAGATTTTGCTTCTCTAAGGTTAGTGAATTAACTTCCTCTACGATTTCAGCCGCTAGTTTCATTACTTTTTTAGCTTCACTTCTAAATTTTGGATGGGAAGCCATAATCACACCTACTACGGCGCCATTTTGCGCCTGTCCCTTATGCTTTACAGCATTTAGAAGAGCATATTTATATAAGAGTTCTTTAAGAGTATCTTCCATATTAAATCACTTATAAAATATTTATATAACTAATTTTTTTAATATAAAAAGCCGTAAATCATTTGTTTTTAGATTAAAGTGTGTAAAAAAAATTTTTATCTAATAATTGATATACATCTTTTTTAATGACTACGTTGAAGCATGAAATCAGCAAGATTACTTAAGGCTTGCTTAGAACGTGAATCTTCCAGTACATTTAAGAGTTCTTTGGCTTTCTGCACGTTTTCAAGTGCGATATCATGAGTGTAATTAATGGAACCATATTTTTCGAAGATTTTAATAGCTTTCTCCACATTTTCTTCATTATCATCCTTTAATATAGATATTAAAGCTTCTTCATCCTCAGTTGATGCATTGGATAACGCGTGGACCACCATCAGAGTCATTTTACCTTCCATGATATCACTACCCACTGGTTTGCCTATTGCTTCCTCTTCACTAACCACATCTAAATAATCATCCTGTATTTGGAAAGCCATTCCTATGAGTCTTCCATATTCTGCAAGAGCTTCAACTTGTTCTTTTGAACCTCCGCCTAGTATCGCCCCAGCTTTGGTGGCGGCGGCTATTAGGGCAGCGGTTTTCTTATAGATCATATTCATATATTCTGTTTCCTGGACATCGAAGTTGCCTTCAAATGACATGTCAAAAGCTTGGCCTTCACATATTTTTATACAAGCATCTACTACTGTTCTCAAAGCTTCAACCACTCTTTTTGATGGTATATCTTCATTATGGGTTTGTGTCACTAACTCAAAAGCCAAGGAGAAGAGTATATCCCCTGCTAAGATTGCCATGGACTCTCCCCATATGGTATGAACTGATTGCATTCCTCTTCTCATCTCATCTTGATCCATGATGTCATCATGAATCAATGAGAAAGTATGAATCAATTCAACAGCGGCTGCGGTTTTTAAAGCTCCTTCTTTACTGCCACCCACTGCTTCACTACTTAGAAGGACTAATGATGGTCTGATCTTTTTTCCACCGGCTTTTATGAGATGTTTTGATGCAGCATGAAGTTCTTCCGGGTCAACTGTGTCAAGTGTTTTCTCTATTTCCTTGTCAACCTCGGTTGAATACTCTTTAAGTAATTCTAATACGTTCATGTAACTAGATCCCTCCATCGAAAACCTGTGCCTGTCCATTACGCAGTATATGAATATTGTTACCCATTTTATATCCTTCCTCCTCAGCCATTTCAGTATAGGCTGCTAGCATTTCCAAGTCCCCATGAGAAGGTATAATATGCATGGGATCGAGCATTCGAATGTAGTCTCGATGATCTTCTCGTCCAGCGTGACCTGAAACATGTAAATTAGGGAATATTCTGGCACCACTGGTTTTAAGTCTTCTCTCCATAATATTTCGATTAGCAACATTCATTGGAGCTGGGATTATAGGTGCAGATATAACTACATTATCACCTCTCCTCACTCTGAAGTTAGTTTTTCCATTGGCGATACGAGGCAGTAATGCATCAGGTTCACCCTGATGTCCTGTTGTAACTAATAAATAATCCTCTCTCTTCTCCTCAGCCCGGGCCAACGCACGGTTAACCGCTTTAGGGCTTCCATAAAGACTAGCTGTGGATGGTAAATTTAAAAGTCCCATAGACTCAGCTATACTACCAAATCTTTCCATGGATCTACCCAACAATAATATTTGTCTATCACTCTGCTTTGCTATATTACAGATAGCCTGTATACGTTCTATATGAGAAGAAAATGTGGTGATAAGCATACCCTCCTTCTCCGTCAAGGCTTGCTCCATAACATCCTGTAAAGCAATTCTAGCCACTTTCTCAGAATAAGTTTTAACTTGCTTCTCCTCAGTCATTCTAGTAGTTTCCACAATAAGCGCTAACACTCCTTTCCTTCCAAGCTCCCTTAAACGATGATAATCCGGCGGATCAGATATCATCTGATGATTATCGAACTTAAAGTCATTAGCATATACTATAATACCTTCAGAAGTGTGTATAGCTGCATTCACAGTATGAGGTATACTATGAGTTGTTCTAACAAATTCCAAGGTTATATCCGGAGATATCTGAATCTTCTCCCCTGGATTTAAAACCTGCAGTGGGTTAGTAACTTTAAACTTCCTCTCTGACTTGATAGTACGTTCAATTAAACCCATAGTATAGGGTGTCCCAATAATAGGTGCCTCATAACGATGCGCTAATTTACCAACTGCTCCAATATGATCCAGATGTCCATGAGTAAATACTATAGCTCTTACTTTACCATCCACATCTTTCATCAGCGTGTCATCAGGTATTATTCCCCTCTCAATCAAGTCTAAACTATGCATCCGCGCCATGTCAGTGTCTTCATGGATATGCACCCGATCCAGGTGGATTCCCATATCAAATATTACTACATCTTCTCCTATCTTAACTGCGGACATGTTTTTACCTACTTCTTCATATCCACCAATTGCAATTACTTCCATGGTCATAGCTGTGATCTCCTAGCGTATTTTTCAGTTTTAATTCCTCTTAGATTAAGCCAATCCCTGGTTTTTCCCATTATTAATAAATCTGATTTCCTGAGATCGGATAAATCAGAAGCTCCCACCAGATACATGGCTACTTTCAGTTCCTCTATGAATTTCATGATCTTAATTTTAACTGCCTCATATCCAATGTAGGCTTCTTTAAGAACTGGTAATGCTATTCCAACTGCTTCAGCTCCTAAGGCTAATGCTTTTGCTGCATCTAAACCACTTCTTATTCCCCCTGATGATATGACGGGTATATTTACTGATTGAAGCACCTCCACTGTACTTACAGCGGTAGGTATCCCCCAATCCCGGAAGAGATTCCCCATGTTTGAATCTTTTGAACGATATGTTTCAACAGCAGCCCAACTTGTTCCCCCCGCACCAGCTATATCTATAGCCGCGGCACCGGCTTTTGTTAATTTAATAGCATCCTCTCTTTTTATACCAGCTCCAGTTTCTTTAACTATTACCGGTATATCCAAGGTTTTTGATGCTTTTTCCACATAGGATAAATAGTTTGAAGCATCAACATCTCCTTCGGGTTGTATGGCTTCCTGTAACGGATTAAGATGGATAGCCAAAGCATCTAAATTCATCATACCAGCTGCTTCCTCTGCATATTGTATCTGAGGAGCTCCGATATTACCTATTATGAATGTTGAGGGTGCTTCATCCCTCATCACAGTATAAGTTGATCTTAACTCAGGATTCTCCACAGCAGCGCGCTGACTTCCCATCCCCACTCCTATCTTAAGCTGTTCCGCTGCCTTAGCTAATTCTCTGTTTATAGCCAGGCTGGCGGGATGACCTCCGGTCATCCCCGTTATAATGATGGGTGCTTCTAATGTTTTACCAAGGAATTCGGTGGTTATATTAATTTCTTCTTTGTTAATTTGAGGAAGAGCTTTATGAATTAATTCTATTTCTTCAAATCCTGTTCTTTTATGCTTATGCTCCACATCCCAGTGTTTGCATAGCAACAGGTGCTCTAATTTTCTATCTGAAATCATTTTTTTCTTACCTTCTCAATATTTTATTTTATTTTTTGGGAATCAAAGTTCCGATTACTTTCTCACCATTTAAGGCTTTTTTTATAATATTAAACTTATTTGCATTAATAATCTCGGATTCCACCCCTAAACTTGCAAGTTCCAAGAGTTCGGTGAGTTTACCCCACATTCCCCCCGTCACATCCGATGTCTGAGTATTTTTAAGTTCTATTTGTTCAGGAGAGGTTACCACTTCTAATAACTGTGCATCAGGATTGCTTTTCGGATCTTTAGAGTATATTCCATCCACATCCGAAGCCATGATAACTCTTTCTGGCCTTAAATTCTCTGCTAAATATTTAACGATTTGATCTCCAGATAATACTGCCATTTTAATGGATTCATCAAGATCAAGTACTACATCTCCATAAAGCACAGGAACAAAACCTAAATCTAGATATCTACGAATTAAATCCAAATTAGCAGAATAAATTCTTTTATTTTTAGTTAATATAAATGAGGATGAATGTACTGATACTGATAAAACACCATGTATCCTTAAATACTCACAAACCAAACCATTTAATTCCTTAACACCGTGCTGAGTTATGGAAAATCCTAACATCTTATTCCATAAATCCTGATCATCTTTAATCTTATCACCAATACCATACTTCTTGGCGAAGGGATGTCCAAAAGAACCAGCACCATGCACTATTACCAGTTTTTCATAGGAGGAATCTGATATTTCATTAGCTATTCTAACTAAATTCTTATCATCCAAGGTAGGAGTTGCAGCATCCTTCTTAGTTACAATACTTCCACCTAGTTTTAATATTATCAAAAAATTATATCCCCCTTCCTAAGTTCTTCCCACTTCCATTTGAACACCTAAACTTGACAATTTAATGCGAAACGCATTTCCCACTCTCTGAAGCGCTCCGAGAACTTCTTCTATTTTATTTGGAGAGTAAGCTATGATGCTACCCCCTCCTCCAGCTCCAGTGATCTTGGAACCAATTGCTCCTGCTTTTCTAGCGATATAAACCATCCGGGATAATTCGGGGGTGTTAACTCCTAAAGCATCCAAGAGACCGTGATTAATATTCATAAGTTCTCCCAGAATTTCAGCATTTTCACAGATAAGAGCTTCACGGGCAGTTTCAGTTATTTGTTCAATTGAATCCAGTATAGGGTTAATTACAGATGGATAACTCTCTCTTTTAACTCGAACGGATTCCACTAATTCACCGGTGTTACTTTCTCTTTCAATATACCCTATAATCAAAGAGGGATTCCATTTTAAAGGTAAATGAGTTATTCCCTTAAAATTCGGGGATAGGTAGATAACACCCCCATAGGTGCTTAAGGTGGTGTCAATGGGACTTGCTGCACCCTGAACATCTAACTCTACCTGATGAGCGATGGTTGCTATCTCTTCTTTTTGAAATTCCAATTTATTGTAAACTGATAATGCTGTGATGGTGGCGACTGTGACAGCTGCAGATGACCCTAAACCAGCCCCAATGGGTATTTCTAAATCCACAGTGATATCGAATCCATTCTGCTTATCTAATCCAACTATTTGATCTATTTTCTCTAATGATTTGGAAATGTAATTCAGAATGCCTTTGTTAATCTGTTTTTCTTGTATTACATCATTTACAGGCTCTAAGTATCCTGAAATACCCAGTCCTTGCACTTCAACATGTATCTTAGAATCAATTCTTTCCCTAATTTTTACTCGTGCTTTTCTATCTATTGAAACTGCTATGGCAGGTTTACCGTAAATAACAGCGTGTTCTCCAAAAAGAATGGCCTTACCTGGTGCAGATGCTATAACTTGCATTTGGAATTTCACCTCCAGATGCTTCAAAAATAAAATCTGGATGTGTTATGTGAAAAATTATATTGATGAACATTTTTTTTTGTTACTTAAAATTTAGGTACAATTGAATATCCAATAAGAATTTAAAAAGTTTTGATACGCAGTTTTTAAATCCGTCTTTTTATAGGATCACTGCTGATGCATATCCTACCACAGCAGATTTATCACCGGTGATATCACCACTAGTAGCGTACTTTAAGATTTCAACTTTCTTAGCACCTAATAATTTAGAGGATACTAGAGCGGCTGCAACAGGTCCATATCCACACATGGTAATGTTTAGTTCGCTGACGCGTTTAATCATCAATTTTTCATCCAATTTTTTTATAACATCTAAAACCTGCCTGTCATTGTTGACAGCTATTTCCTGAGGTTTGTAATGAGTGAAATCTGTACTTGCAATAATAATTACATCTCTACCCAGTTTCTTACTAGTTTCAGCTATGGATTCACCTATTTCAACTGCTGTTTCCAGATCCTGCATCCACATGCAAATGGGTACTATTCTGAAATCCTTATTCCATCTTTGAGCTAGATATTGAAGGAAAGGTAATTGAACTTCACAGCTATGTTCCTGTAAATGTGCTGATGGTTCGGAATCTATAATTGATGCGTGATGTATTAATTCTTCTGCAAATTCATTATCAATCTCCACCAATCCTAATGGAGTTTGCCATGAGCCTTCCGTCATGGTAGAGACACCAGAGCCTATGCCAGTGTGATTAGGGCAGAGTATTATAAAAGTTTCAGGTAAACCATCTTCTGCTATTTTAGCATAAGCGTGAGCTGCTACAGGTCCTGAATAAAGGTATCCTGCATGTGGCGCTATAACACTCTTTAATTCTCTTTTATTTCCCAAATGATCTGGAATTTGTCCTGGTCCCAATTGATGTTGGAAGCACCATTCTATTCTTCGTTTTAAAGAATCAGGATCCTCTTCATAGAAAGTTCCTGCCACTGCAGGTTTTCTTATCATAAAAATCACTTGTCCTCTTCAAATCCTTTTATAATTCTCAAATACCTATTTTAAATAATCCCAGTGTATTTGATATTTATTTTATTTTATATTTTAAGCTCGAAATCAGTTGGTTCAACATCCAGATCCTGGTCTTCAGCTAAAATTCCCTTCTCTCTCATTATTTGTCTTGCTAAGAGCCAGTAAACTAGTGCTATAGCTTTTCTTCCCTTATTATTTACTGGTATTACGATATCTACATTTCCTAAGAGATTTTCAGTGTCACATAATGCCACTACTGGTATTCCTATCTGTTTTGCCTCTATTATAGCCTGAGAATCAGATCTTGGGTCAGTTACTAGCACTACTTTGGGTTCTATGAATTTTGCATAAGAAGGATTAGTGAGTGTCCCAGGTATGAATCTTCCGGGGATGGTACGTGCGCCAGTAACCATCCCAAACTTTTTAACTGGTGCTTGACCATATTGTCGTGTGGAAACTACTAAAATATCATCAGGGTCGAATTTCGACAGGAATTTGGCTGCCGAGGATATTCTGTCATTGGTTTTTCTAACATCTAATACATAGAGACCATCTGATCTTACCCTATAAATGTATCGCTCCATGTCCTTTGTTTTCTGTTGAGTGCCGATGTGTAAACCAGCAGCTAAATATTTATCTAATGGAATTAAAAGTTCTGACAATTTATCACCTCATTTAACTTAACTTTCTTAAACTAATTTAAATTTAATTTCTCCTAATTTAAACTTCTAAAGAGAGATTATAAACTTCCTTATTTTAATAAAACTTTTTTTAAATGAATTAAATTATTTTTTTCACAAATAAGTTTTCTCAGTTTAAATTTATTTTTTTATAATCGAAATTTATGATTACATTAAAAAAAAATTTTTTATCAATAATTATTTTTATTATTCAAATTTATCATGAGAAAAATTATGAATCATTATAATAAATAAATTTCTTTAATCTTCCTCCACATTCACTGCTCCATTAGGACAGACATCCATGCAAACCTCGCAGTAACTACATTCATTCACATCACGTATAACAACCTTCTCTCCGTCAATGATGAGAACTTCCATAGGACATACATCTACACATTCTGCGCAATTTGCACCTTCACATTTTTCATGATCAATTGTTATTTTAACCATTTTCATCTCCCTTTTGAATCTTTAAATTTTCCCTAAAAAGAACGTAAATAATCTCTTTGAACCTTCATTTGAAAAAAATATTTAATTAAAGATAACGTCTAACGGTATTTACCTATTTTAGACATGCTAACATTGTTGATTTCTTCCTCTATCCTAATGAGTTCGTTGAGTTTAGCTATTCGTTCACCACCCACTGCACCAGTCTTGATAATAGGACAAGAAAATGCAACTGCTAGGTGGGCTATAGTCTCATCAGTGGTTTCACCAGAACGATGCGAAACAACAGGCACGTATTTATTATTACGAGCCAGTTCCACGGTTTTATAAGTATCAGTAAGTGTTCCAATTTGATTAGGTTTTATAATGATGGAGTTAGCAGCATTTTTATCGATACCTTCTTGTAATAACTCTGCATTGGTTACAAAAACGTCATCACCACAGATAATACATTTTTTACCCACTGCACGGGTGAGTTCAGCGAATCCCTCTAAATCATCTTCTCTTATAGGATCCTCTACAAAGAAAAATCCATAGTCATCAATAATCTCCTCTACGAAATCAACTTGTTCACCAGTAGATCTTTCAACACCCTCTCTTGGATACAAGTACATTTCTTTAGATGAATCCCACATTTCACTAGCCGCCATATCCAAAGATGGTTTCACTTCCACCCCTGTTTCATCACTAACGATCTGACAAGCTTTAACCTGAATTTCCAAGGCTTCTTCATTGGTAAGATTGGGAGCCCATCCTCCTTCATCACCTTTACCACCAGTAAAAGAATTGTCTTTGTCCTGGATTAATTCTCTGATTTTTTTATGTACTTTAACATTCGTAAATACTGCTTCGGTGATATTTTCAGCACCTACTGGAATTACTAAAAATTCTTGTATGTCCGGAGCATTGTGCCCTGCATGTGCTCCCCCATTAATCATGTTTCCTAAGGGATAAGGTATTTCTGTAGGCATATTCCCCCCTAAAAAACGGTAAAGTGGCATATTATAAGATGATGCTGCAGCTTTAGCTGTGGCCATTGAAACTGCTACGGTAGTGTTACCTCCTATTGATGATAGATTTTCTGTACCATCTATCTCCTTTAAAACCAGGTCTATTTCATTTAAATCTTCAGCATCCATTCCAATAAGCTCAGATGAGATTATATCTTCAACTTCACCTATTATCTTGTCAACTCCACCTGCAGGAAATGCAACAACTTCCCGAGCTCCAGTGCTAGCTCCACTGGGAGCTGCAGCCCTTCCAAAACCATTCCATGTAATTACATCCACTTCTAAAGTGGGGTTTCCTCTACTATCCAAAATCTTTCTTACACGCACGTCTTCAATAATACTATCCACAATGAACACCTCTTTTAGGAAAAAAATAGTGGGTTAATTAGGGTTATTTGGATTTTTATAATATGAGCATTCTAATCTATTAAATCAATCAATAATTCTATTCTAATTTACCGACTTTTAATGGCATTAAATTCCTCTTCAATTCTAAAATTGCAATATCAATTGGATCAATGGAACCGGAAACTTCCACTAATGGTGTGGCACCTAATGAAAGTTGAAGAGCCCTAGCACCAATTAATCTAGCCTTTTCAAATCGGGTGAGTTTTATTGGAGTAACTTTTTTTTTGACCATAATAACTTTTCCATTAATTTTTTTTATTTCTCAAATTTTTTTTTAATAAAGATTTTTTTTATAATTGAGATAAAGATGGGGCCGCCGAGATTTGAACTCGGGTCTCCAGCGTTCCGGTGGTTGAACCATCCCCGTTTCAGTCGAAGAAATATGTTCAAATAAAAGTTATGGAGGGGGTTATTTACTCCTTAACTAAGGGAATAAATACTTACTTCAATGGCTGAGAGGATGGACCAAGCTACCCTACGGCCCCTACCATACTTCTACATGGGCTATGATCATTCTTCTACAGCAGTATTTGTTAAGTCCCAAATCATCGAGAACATCTTTTGGATTTTCTCCATCCTGTGTTCTTTTCTGATACTCCTCATAATAACCGGATATAACTTTACCGCAGCTTAAACATCTTATTGGAATCATGATAAATCATCTTTAACTTGGTAATTGTTTACCTGTAACTTTTCTGTCTTCGTGCTCTAGCCCCTCTTCCACCATATTTTTTCGGTTCACTTCGTCGTGGATCACCTACTAACATGGTTCGATCGTACTGCGAATATTTTTCCTTTAAATCCATATCGCTAGTCCATTGTACTAATCCTTTAGCAATAACCATCCGAGCAGCTTCTGCTTGACCCATTACTCCTCCACCGACGACTCTAACGTATATATCCACATTTTCAGCTAGTTTACCTGCTAAGGTGAGTGGTTCGTTTATTTTAAGTCGAGCTAGTTCAGGTTGGTATAGTTCGACAGGGCGTTTATTTATCCTTACTCTGCCTTTTCCTTCACGGAATCTTCCCCGGGCTATTGATGTTTTCCTCTTTCCACTTGTATGAATTACCTTCTTCATTATTATACACTACCCATAATTTTTTATTAATTTTTTTTAATATGTTGATGAATTAAAATTTTGAGCCAAGTAATCTAGAAATCTTTCCTAGTTCCACACTCTTTTTGAAGTGTCTAGGCTGAGTCTCAGGTGGTTGTAAGGTTTCTTGACCTTCAAATTCACTTGGAACTCCCACGTAAACTCTAAGAGTTTTAAAAGCTTCTCTTCCCTTAGATCGTTTGTAGGGAAGCATTCCTCTCACGGTTCTCCGGAATATGTCATCAGGTCTACGGGGATATTTAGGTCCCATTCTCCTGGGATTGGAGATACTGGCCCTGTCAATTCTTTGTTTATATTTTATGTAGGCCCATTCTTTAGTGCCTGATATAACAATTTTCTCGGCGTTTAAAACCGTTATGTTCTCGCCTTCTAGAAGTTTCTTGCTTACTTTACTGGCAAGTCTTCCTAAAACGAGTCCTTCTCCATCTATAATCATTGTATAATACACCTTACCCAATTATTAAATAATGCAAAATAATTTTTTTATTCTATTATTCTTACACCGCTACCCTTCGGATTACTCTCCATAAGTTGAGTTATGGCGATGCATTCACCACCCGCGGTTTCTATTTTCTCTTTCGCCAAACTTGAGAAACTAAGAGCAGCTACCTGGATCTTATGATCTATTGTGCCGCTTCCTAGGATTTTCCCAGGCACCAGAACCAATTCATCAGAGGACGTGTGACGATTTAATTTGGATAAATTAACCTCGGCCTGCCTTCTGGTTGATCTTTCAAGTCTTCTGGCTAAATCCTTCCAGATTGGTGCTTCCCTCTGGTACGAGTTTTCTTTTAGACTTTTAATAAGTCCTGTGATATGGGGGTTAGTCTTTTCTACTATTTTCATCTTTAACTTACTCCTTTTTATTAAAGTTAATGATTTTATCAGATTTTTGAGCTAGTATATCGCAGGCGGTTATTAATACCGTTTCTGGAGATAATGATCCATCAGTTTCAATATTAAATATGAATTTATCCTCACGACCTTCAACAGTTATTGCTGATGGTTCACAATCCTTCACACAAGTTTTACACATTGCACATTGTTCAGGATCCAATATAATAACCTTATTCTCCTTCTCATCAAACTGCAAAACTCCCCGAGGGCATTCTTCAGCGCATTTTGCGCAGACTTCACATTTTTCTGAGTCAATTGTTATTACTGGATAGTATTTGTAAGCAGAAGTGGTAGTTGGTTGCCATTTAGCATGCTCTAAGCCAATTCCTAGTTGTGCTATAGCCTCTAATTCTACTTCTTCTCCCTCTCTTAACTTTAACAATGGAATTCTATCAAGAACTGGGATTATCTTGGGGTCTTGTGAAGTAAGATCTCCGGAGTAAACTACTTTAGGACCAGTCTCTTTCAAGACTAGTGATACACTACAGCTAGGGCAGTGATCTTCACAGTCACATTCTCCTCTTGGTGTAATTGATTCTAAATCCGTTTTAAGTGGAATTAATCCTAATCTGTGTGATAAAACTTCGTCAAATATACGTGAATCATTAATATATATTTCAACATTCTCTACTGCCATGGTGGGAATTTCAACCATGCAGATCCTTCTCAATGCATTTACAAAAGGTACATCTACACCTTCAATTATTAGAACGATATTTTGTTCATCTTTACTTTTGATGTCTATATTCATTTAGACCCTTCTCCCCCTTTTACCTCCCGGTCTTCCTGTACCATCATGAGGTATTGGAGTTACATCTTCGATTTTACCAATTCTTATACCTGCCCTAGCAAATGCCCTTATAGTGGCCTGAGCCCCGGGTCCAGGTGTTCTAGGACCGTTTCCACCAGGTGCTCTGACTCTGATGTGTAATCCTATTATTCCCTTTTCTTTTATATCATCTGCTGCCCTAGAAGCTGCTTCCATGGCTGCGAATGGTGATGATTCTTGCCTATCTGCTCTCACCACTTTACCACCCGACCATTGGGTAATTGTTTCAGCTCCAGTGAGATCAGTTACTGTAATTATAGTATTATTAAAAGAGGAGTATATATTAGCTACACCCCATTTTTCATTTTCCGCCATTAATTTCACCTAATTATAATTTAATAAATTAAAAAAATTATTTGTTTGATAATCTTTATTCTGCTTTCTCCCCAGCCTTGGAAACCTGATCCTTATGATACTTCTCCATTACTGAGCCTTTATAAAATCCTATGAGATCTTCTTCACCACTCTTTACCAAATAACTAGGTGCATCTATTTTTTTATCATCAAGAGCTATGTGTCCATGTACCACCATAATTCTAGATTCTTTTGCAGTGTTAGCCAGTCCTTTTTGGTGCACCATAGTTTGTAATCTCCTTCGGAGCACATCTTCTGTGGTTAAGTTTAATACATCCTCTAATTTAGCTTCTTTCCCCAGGAAACCCAATCTCATCAAGTGGCTTAAAAGCTGATTTCTTTCAGAGATGTTATGTTCACTGGACATACCTTCACTGGACATACCCAGGAGTTGCCTAGCATCCCTCCTATACCTTTTAACCATTGTTTCAGCTTTCCAAATTTCTTTCTTAGTTTTAAGACCATACTTCACGACTAATTTATTTTCTTCTTTTATCCTATCCGCATTCCAGGGGTGAGATGGTGTATCATATTTTTTCCGTGATTTTCTTGGATGTCCCATAATAAATTTCTCCTATAAAAATTTTTAAACTTGCCTTGCTCTTCTTTTCCTAACTCCGACTGAAGTTCCTTTTCTAAAGGTGGATTTAGTTCTTTGACCCCGGACGGGTAACCCTACTTCATGTCTTCTTCCTTTATAACTTCTAACTTTTTTCATTCTATTCAGATCATCTCTAAGACGCATCATTAAGTCGGATTCTATGAGATGTACTGTTTCACCAGTTTCATAATCATTACGTCGGTTTAACATCCAATCAGGGAGATTGAATTTTTTAGGATCTTTTATTGCACCTTCAATTTCAGTTATTTTACTATCAGATAAATTTCCGATTTTCTGATTTAAATCTAAATTCATAGATTTGCATATAGCCCCTGATAATGCTATTCCAACACCTTTTACATTTGAAAGTGCGTTTACGACTGATTTATTACCATTCAAATCTCTCCGGGCAATACGGACCATATGTTTAAATTCTTCTGCCATACAAATTAACCTCCAAATATTCCATGTTTTAGAATTATAATTAAATTCTTTTTCTTTATTCCTTTGTTTATAATCATTATATTTATTTTCTGAAACGCCGGGACTGGGATTTGAACCCAGGAGGAGCTATGCTCCACAAGATTTCCAGTCTTGCGCCTTACCAGGCTAGACTATCCCGGCATAAGATAGAAATTATCAATCTATCTAAGCTATTATAAACCCTAAACTTCATTCATAAAAGTTAAGCTGCATTTGGACTTAATAGGTTCAAGTAATTCTGGAAGATCATATTAAAGAGCGGGTTTTTACTTCCACATCTTTGGATATGTTCCAGGTTCCATAAAAACCTTTTTTATATCCACCATTATACCTTTAGTTTTGTCACAGATCTCACTAGAATTATGTAAACTTTCCCCAGCTGCTATTAACTCTCCCTTCAAAGTCATAAGGGCAACAATTGATCCCCTCTCAATATTGGATGTAAGAGATAAGATACCTCCACTCGCCAGATCCGCACCGTGACATAATGCATCCACTGCGGAGTCTCTCACTATTAATTTAGGCAGGTGGCATGCTGCTTTCTCCATAGGGAGTATGGTATTTCTTAGCGCTGATTCATCCCCTTCCTCAGTAAACAGGTAATAATCATCGGTTAAATCCAGTAAGGTTTTAAGGGTTAAATCCTCCCTGAATGATCCCACAATGGTTCTGCGAAGCTCCGCCATATGTGCACCAGTTCCTAATGCTTCACCTATATCATGGCAGTATTTACGGATATAAGTTCCAGCTTCACAGCCTATTCTAAAAAGCACATTCTGTCCTCCATCCATCTCGAGGAGATCAACATAGTATATCTTTCGTACTCTTAGTTCTCTTTTAACTGCTGATTTAATTGGTGGAATCTGGAATATTTTTCCTTGGAATTCTCGGAGTACACGAGCTATACTGCAATCGTCAACCTCTTCATGCAGCCTCATGAGACATATATATTCTTTAGGAGCTTGAAGCAGGAGATCAATCACTCGAGTAGCGTGATCAATGCCTATGGGAAGCACACCAGTAACTCGAGGATCTAATGTTCCTCCATGACCCGTTTTATCCACATTGAGTAATTTTTTAACCCAAGAATCTACTTCATGGGAAGTCGGCCCTGATGGCTTATCCAAATTGATGATACCCTTAGAAATATGCTCCTCTATAGATCTTTCATCAGGTGAACATCCATACTCGGGATTTGTTTCACCCTCAGCTTTGTGGAGGAGTTCTACCATAATTTTTAAACCTTTTTAATTAATTCAAATACTTCAACTTTAATCATGCACAGATTTTTTATAGTTTTAAGTCTAGAGTAGATAAAAATTTTTTTTGTATATTTCTGAATCGCAATAAATAGTTTTTTTTTTATTTCATTAATTCTAAGCCAAAATAGCTTCCAAATCCTTTTTCACTGTTTCAACATCATCAGATTTTATCTCAATTACCTGATCGACTGGTTCTAAATGTTTAATGTTGCATCTTCTGTTTTTTATGGTTGTTCCCACTACTTCTACAAATTTATCATCAATAATCTCTACAATAACACATTTTTCGCCGGATTCTCTTCCTGCGATTTTAATACATACTCTTCCAACTTCTATTGCTGGCATTAAATCACCTCAATTGCTGTTAATATGATTTGAGTGACGCTTTCAGCGTGGAAACTATTAGTTTTGATAATAAGATCATAAATCTCCATATCATCAATATTTATTCCATGTAATTCCTGATAACGCCTAGTCTCGCTTTTTCCTCTCTCTAAAATTTCTTTCTCTACAATATTTAAAGGTTTATTTTCTCTTCTGCTGATCCGCTCAGAACGAACATTTAAGGGAGCAGTGAAAAATACTTTAAGATCTGCTTCAACAAAATATGCTGAAAGCCTTCCTTCGACAATGAGATCTTCACTTTCACTGGCAATCTGAGCTTGTCTTTGATCTATTTCATTATCGATGTCTAATTTGTTCTCAGCATATTTACTAAATTCTAATATATTCATGTCGCATTCAGCGGCCATCTGACGAAATATTTCCCCTGCTGAAAGATAAGGAATCCCCATCTTTTTAGAAAGGATTTCGGAGGCAGTGGTTGTACCACTCCCAGCCAATCCGCCAATGGTTACAATCATCAGGATCTAGCCTCTTTTTTAAACACTTTTCGAGCACATTCAGAGCAGAGGTATCCACCATATGGCCTATTAGGCCTTTTCTTAGATTTTGAAAGTTTTCTTATTTGATACGGTCTTCCCCGGGGGACAGAATGAAGTAATTTACCACAATCAGCACATAAGTGCTTGGATGGTTTCTTCTTCTTATAATGTAATACCGTTACTCCTCCGGGAGTTTTTTTGAAAGTTCTCTTATATGATCTGGATCTGTATCTTAACTGTGGCATTATTAATACACCTCTCTTAAATTAATAATCTTTTATTTACATAGCTCCTTTAAGTCCTAGGAATTTCCTCCATATTAAAGACATTGCAAAAGAACATAGAATATACCAACCTAACCATTCAATAGCCATAACATTAGAAGGCACGAAAGCCGAAGGATGGTAAAACATGTGGAATACCGGCACTAATAACCCATAGTAGGCTAATGCAGGTAATAACACATAAAAATGGGTTATAGCAGGATTCTGCGCCATCCAATAGAATACAATTATGATAGGCACAAAAGTCACTATCATGGGTTTGAAAGAATTAAACATCATCTCTTTCTGGATTTCCATGAATTCTGACTGTTTTTTCTGAGCATCCTTCATAACCTTAGGGTCGCCTGATTTTTGGGCTTGCATCATTTCCTGTTGGAATACTTTCATCTCACTCTGTAAGAATTGTAACCGATCCTGATCCACCAACAGCTTATTAGCTATCGTGATTATAAAAGCCACTATGGTAGCTATTATAAATACTCCTATCATTAAAGCAAATGCAGGATTATGTGGATCATTAACCAAGTGAAGTAAAGGAGTTAACACCGGATCCAAGATTTGATTTAAAATTTGAATCGCCATTTTTTACATACCTCTTCTCTAAAAAATTATATTTTTCTCGTTTTATAAATTTTTTTAAATTACATTTATTCAAGTGTTTTAATAATTTCTTCAACCGATTCATCCAACCTATTATCATGATTAATAATGATTTGAACGGTGGCACCTGTTAAAGCAGCGTATGCTATTGAAACTGCCCTATTCATTTGTTGATGAAGATTGATGTCTTTAAGTTTCTCCACATCCCTAGTTCTGGATGTGTCATTGATCCTTCGTAAAAGTATCTCGTCATCATCTGCTTCAATTAAGACGAATTGGTCCGGTTGTAACTCGTCAAGCACCCATTTAGGAAGTCCTGGTAAAAAACCAAGTGGAGTTTTTATTGTGCAGTGGGTATCTACGATTATATTAATTTCCTCCGACTTCTCTCTTATATTTTTTGCAGCATTCCTCTGAACTTCCTTCTGTACATCAGGAGATAATTTTCTTAAAGAATCTCGATCATCCACCAAACCCATTTTCTGAGCTATAGTCAGCATCACATCGCCATAATTAACAAGCGTATAATCCAAATTTTCCAAAGCACTCTTCAGAACTGTTGTACTACCTGAACCGGGAATTCCAGCAACTACGACTACTTTCATCTTATAATCATCTCTCAAATATTTCATATATTTTTAATACTCTTCGTTAATCACCCAAAAATTTTCTAAGCATAGGATGCATATCCATCAACTGTTCCTGTGCTAATTCCTCGTATAATCTGTATACTATACCGACTGTAAGCAGAACTCCAGTACCCCCACCAAGAGCTCCTGTGAGATCCGCACCAAAAGCTAGGAAACCTACAAAGGCACCTCCCAGTATGGTTATAGCGGGGATATACTTTTTAAGAACTCTCTCAAAATGTCCTCTACTACTTCTGAAACCAGGCATCTGCATACCCATCTGATATAATTTTTTTGAAACCTCTTTAGGGCCTATTCCACTTAACTCGACCCATAACCAGGCGAATAATACACACGAGGCTACAAACACTGTTCCAAAGAATATAACTTGCAATGGATTGGTGAATATGCTACTGAAATTAGGAGTTGTAAGTAGTAAGGCTAAACCGCTTACAGCCTTACCATTAGAGATTGTACCTAGAATGGGGAATCCTAGTTTCTGGAACATAGTTGCAAAAAGCTGCACATTCAAGAGAAGTGCGCTTGTTAATATAACCGGCATATTACTAGCATATATGAATTTAAGTGGATATTTTCCACGTGCTCCTTTAACACCGCCGTAAGATACAGGTATTTCTACCCGCATACTTTCAGCATAAACAACCACAAGGAATACTGCTATAACGGCGAACACTGGTAAAAGGAGGCTTATATCAGGTGAACTTGTAGTTAAGGTGTATAAAAAGTGGGGTATTGCTCCTGAAGGTACTCCTGGAGATGTGGGTGAGGATAGAGGATTAAATGTTCCTACTATAATTGTCTGAGCTACTCCTGCTGCTATGAATAATCCTACACCACTTCCAAATCCCCATTTGGATACAACTTCATCCAGGAATATGATGAGTGTTCCTCCAATGATGATTTGTAGTAGTAATATCCCAGTTAATGCAGGATCAGAGGGAGGTAGTGCACCACTAAGAACTAATACTGTAGCTTCAAATATGGTAAATATGATTGCAAGGAGTTTCTGAGTTCCCTGGAATATAACTTTATCTCTTGGTTGGCTGAGATCTAATTTAATAATTTTTCCACCAACCAGAAGCTGTAATATGATGGATGCAGAAACTATGGGTCCTATACCTAAAGTAATTATTGAACCAAAGCTACCCGCAAATACAGCTCGCAGTTGTGCGAATTGATCCACAGCAAGGGGACTTAGACCATATAAAGATATTATACCCAGAATAAAATATAATATAAGGATTACGCCTGTCCATTTCAGCTTTTCTCTAAATGGAACCCTATAACTAGGCGATTTAACCTGAGGGATGAGGGAAAAAATAGGCTCCAGCTTTTCAATCAATGGTTTCACTCCTTCCTTAACAATATTAGATAAATAAGTCTTAAGAATAATTCAAATAAATTTTTAAATTTAATATTTTTAAATGACGACTGCCTCTCCACCAGCATTTTCAATCTTAGTTAACGCCGTCTGTGAAAATTTAGGTGATTTAATTCTGAGTGGTTGTGTTATTCTACCCTTACCCAATACTTTATTATATCCTAATTCGGTTACATCTATAACTATAATTCCATTTTCTTGGATTGCTAAATCCTTACCAAGCAGTTCACCAGCTTTTTCATCAATAAAATCCAGATTTACTGTGTTAAATCTAGTTATAGTTTTTTGAGGTCTTTTGAAGCCGTATTTTCCATAATGGTTAGGATCATATTTAACTATCCAAGTCCACATGTGTTTGTGACCTCCGGACATACCTCTTCCACCACGGTGGCCTGCTCCTCTTCTCATCTTGGAGCAACCCCCTCCAACGGTTCTTGAGCCTCGCATTTTACATATTTTCTTTGTTTTTCTTATCATGGTATATCAATACCTTAAAATTTAAGTTTAAATTCTGAAAGTTTTCTTTATAGAGCTATAATTTTATTTAATATTAATTTTTATCAATCATTTTTTTTTGGGATCAGAGAAATTTTTCGTATCAGATCATTTTATTCATAAGTTCTTCAATACTTTCTCCCCGGTATCCTAAACTTCCACCTTCATTATAGGTTTTTTTAATGTTTTCGTAACCTTTACGAGGAGGATGTAGTCTAAAAACTGGTTTTACACCAGATTCTTCTAATTTTGCGCCTTTAATAACTGCTTTAGAAAGTTCTTCAATTGAGGAATATTCGCTGTTATTTTTTAGATACTCTTCTGTAACCTGGGCACCGCCGGGGACTTTTCCTCTTTTACTTATAACCTTAATAACAGTATCCTCTCGGATTTCTCCCCAAGTTATATAATCTTTTGCCTTCCGGAGCATTCCTTGATAATTAGGATTTTCATCAAGCATCACGGCATGATTTATTCTAGTAAGCCTCAACATCTTCATAGTATCCTCTATATCTTTTTTTAAACCTGTTCTGCCCCTTATTCTTATGGCTGCAATCATTTTTTTATCACCTTATAATTATTGTCATTGCGTCTGAAATTGTATTTTTATCGGGTTAATAAGTGCATTCTACACCGAGATTTTCGAGTTCTGCTTTATTTGCTTTAACTGTGCTCAGATGCTTCAGGGCCTGGAAAACTGCGCCTGCAAAGTTTATAGTGGTTTGAGTTTGACCTCGAGTTTGGGACCAGACATCATCTATACCTGCTAGTCTGAGTATGGTTTTGCCTACGTTTCCCAAAACTATTCCAACTCCACCAGGTGCTGGCATAAGGGTCACTCGTACACTTCCAACTTTTCCTTCTACTTTAAATGGTACAGTGTGTTCTTTTCCACAAACACATCCCCAATCACCGCAGCCTCTTCTTACTTTTATTATATTGTATTTAGCATCATCAACGGCTTTTCTTATGGCAGGGCCTACTTCTTTGGCTTTACCCTGTCCTAAACCAACGTAGCCATTTTTATTGCCTACGGCCACTATAACGCGGAAATTCACTTTTCTACCAGATTTATGCATTCTTTGCACAAGATTAACATCCATTACTTCTTCTTCTAAATCTGGTAGAAGCGTGTCAATTATCTCCAGTTCCATTATTGGAAGGCCTCTTTCAAAAATTTCATCTATATCTGTTATGTTACCTTCCTTTACGATACGTCCCAGATTTGTTTTAGGCTCCCATTCTTCGTTATTCATGATGATACCTCGGTTTCAATCTTCTTTTTAACAGTTTCAAAGTGATTAGGTAGGTCTACTGGTGAAAGACCTCTTTCTAAATATTGTGAAAATTTTTCTTTAATTTCAGTGTCGTTTAGATTTTTGGCATATTCTGCTAATTTAGAGCCGTTGATTCTTTCATCATCCGGTAGAATTTTAGGATTATATGGTATATTAAGTCCAGCATCTACAGCGCCTTTAAGAACTGCAAATACTTTTGAACCCCTGATGGATGATTTTAAGCCTATATCTAATGTTGCATAATCTATTCCATCTAATAAAGATTTTTTTCCACATAAAAATCCGGTGAGATAAGCTGCCGAGGTGTTTTTTCCATTACCTTCCCATCCGAATTTTTCTAGTTCCTTGGAGTTAGCTGAAATTATAGTTTCATCTCCTTTGGTATTGACTTTTATTATTTGGGATATTACATGTTGATTAGTAATCCTCACGACCATTCTTGATTTTTCTAATGCAATAAGTTTTGATCTGGCGTTGTAGTTTGTTTTTCCTTCTTTTCTTCTTTTAAATGCTAATTTATATCTTGATCCATGTGCCATTTTATAAAAATCCCCCTTATCTTAAAAGGTCATGATCCCTAGCGTAAGTTTTCATGTAGGATTTGCTTCGGAATGCACCACCCTTAGCCATTCTATAAAGTTTCCTGTAGGTGGTTCTATTTATATCCCGGTTATCCCTCATTCCCTTTAAATCTTTCCTTAAAGCTCTTATAGTAGTCATCCAGGCTTTCTTTTTAGGATTTCTAGCGCCTTTAGCTCCTTTTATACTACCGCGGCCTTTTCTTCTTCCTTTCCTTTTTTGTTCTGCTATTTTCTTCGATCTGTAGCTGCTTATACCCTTCTGGGGTCTGGCCGTTATAATTTTGTTATCTATAAGTTGTTTTACCCCTTCTCTAGTTATAGCCCGTGATACTTCCTCTAAGTTTTCAGGATCTATCCAAACCCGGTTAACTCCGACTTTGAGTATATCCGCAGCTAATCTTTTTTGAGTAGTAAGATTCATAAAGAAACCTCCCTCTCAATCAACCAAAATAAGTGGTTGATCAATTTTTATTAAATCTCCCCAAAAAAATTAGAACCTTCAATTTTCTCATTTATTAATTATTAAATAATTCATGGTTCTATACTTTTTTTAGGATTAAAAAATAGGATGCATATCTTTTTACATACCTATTCTATAAATTCTATACTTTTTTTATGTCTGCTCTCATCGTTCGCATTATGATGATTGCATTTTTAGATATTATATTAAATTCTGACTTTATAGTGACTTATTCAGGATTTTAATTTTTAGTTCCTTCGCTTTCTCAAGCATGATTTCTTTTTTTCTTTTACCTATTTTGGAACTGATTCGCCCTGCCTGAGTTTCTGAATTTAAACTTTCGAGTTCTGTAATGTTAGAAATCAGTACATCCTGATAACCAGAAGGATGTAATCCTCTACTATTTTTTGGAGATCCGTAACCAATAGTGGGCATCGCTGGTTTCCTCGCCTCATATCTCCTTCTTTTACTAGTTTTTCCTCTAGCTTTTCTCCATTTAACTCCGAGTTTTTTGTATCTGTGCCATTCCTGTCGTTTAAAATGTGGTTTTTTCATTATTGGATCACCTTAAATCTTTTCCACAAGGTATATTCCATCCTGGAATACCCTAGGATCCCTGCCTTTTATCTTAGTGGCCTGTTCAATGTTAGCCATTGTTTGTCCCACATCTTCCTTGTTAACACCACTTACA
>Ga0182011_10000298_pt1 | contig 42543 bp, 37 predicted proteins | sample 711E1DmetaG_FD_120481 | JGI IMG/M metagenome (GOLD analysis project Ga0182011, IMG submission 120481) | Permafrost microbial communities from Stordalen Mire, Sweden - 711E1D metaG | ecosystem: Environmental > Terrestrial > Soil > Wetlands > Permafrost | place: Sweden: Stordalen | collected...
CATTGCGAAGTGAAGATTTTGAAAATCATATTCATTATATCTTTTATAATTCGTGGAAACATCTTGGTATCAAGCCCAAAGATTTTCCCTATCACAATTTTCTTGAGTTAGTTGAGAAAGGATGGATAGAAGATGATTTCTTTGACTATGATGCTCCCCAGGAATTTGAAATATACGAGTAGCATCCGATCAAAAGGTCGGATGACAAGCGAATTGTGAAGTCTGCGAAAGTAGAATCCGATCACCAGATCGGATGGTTGTAACCTGTTATGAAATCCGGTCGGTGACCGGATTCTACGCATGCATTCAAGAAGGTAGTAGCATCCGATCACCAGATTGGATGGTTGTAACCTGTTATGGAATCCGGTCGATGGCCGGATTCTCCATTTTCAATGTGTTGATATTCCTTTCGGCATAACATTCCATAATCGTGACATCACCCATGCGCCGATGAGAGCAAAAGGAATTGGCGCCCAATGCCAGGCTTCCCAGCCCCAGTTTGTCGTAATGTAACCGACACCCATACCAACAAATGCGCCCGCGAGGTACTGCATCCCATCGAATAATCCTGCCGCTGTCGCGACGGCTTTCTTGCCTCCGAAGTCCATCGATGCCGCACCCCCGATCATTCCATGCGCTCCGTTCACGCAGAATGAAAGAATTACCAGGCAGCACGCTGCCATCACAGGGCCGAATTTGAGAATATCTGATATACCGAAGAGAGCAAGAACTATAGCCATCCCCATGAATCCGAATGTGATGACCGGTGCGCGACGTCCACCGAACGTTCGGTCGGAAGCGATACCGAACACGAAGCCGCCTGCGATACCGGCGAGCGCAATTCCCCAGGTCGCAATGATGTAGGGAAGATACGTAGCAAAATGGGCTTTGTCAGCTCCGTAGAAATCTACAAAATATTTTGGCCACCAGGCATCGACCACACTCCGGCGCACGAAACCAATCATCATGGAGCCGAGCGCTATCATCCACATAACGCGCGACGCGAAAACTTTTCTGAGAACATACTTGACAGACGAAGGTTTGCCGTCGCTGCCTTCCGCTTCATCGCCGGTTTCAAATTCGCCCAATCCTGCATCGTTCGGCGAATTGTGCATGAAATAATAATTGATGACAAAGAGCACTAATACACACGCTCCCGGAATCCAAAACGCATACTGCCACGGAAGAAAAAGTAAAATAAGCGGCACACCCTGGAATGCCAGCAGCAATCCCAGGCGAATCAGCACACCGAAAATTCCGGCAAATGTGCCTCGCTCGCGAACGTGGAACCACTGGGCATTCACTTTCACAATTGAAAGCGCACCGAACGATTGGAAGAATCCATTCAATCCCCAAACGATTGCCATCAGTATAAGTATCATTCCACCGGATAAACCAAATTTAAGGGATGCAGGAACAATAACATGACGCGCCATCCCGACCCCTTCCCAGACCGCCGGAGAAATAACGGCGAGACCCGCGAGACCAAACAGGAAATTCATCATCGCAACGCCGACGGCCCCGAAGAGAAATGCTTTTTTCCCGCCAATGCGGTCAGCGAGAGGGCCGTTCAAGACAACGGAAAGTCCATACACAAGCGGCATGATCGTTTCAAAGACACCGAGCTCTGTATTCTTCCATCCAAGCAAATCTGCCAGAGTGGGAGCAACCGCGGTGTAATTGTAACGCGTCATATAAAAAAATGCGTACAGGACCCCGAGCGACATCCAGTTGATGACGCGCTGTTTGCGGAATTCCGGACTGTGAACGGGAAGATCGGAGGAAGTCATGAAATTACTCTTTAATTAATTTGCCGCCTGTATAGTAATCTTATAACGGGAAATGATAATTGACGGCAAATTTTATTGTGAAACCAGATAAGTCCAATGAGTAATTGGGCATGATTCTTCCATCGACGGTTACATTATTGACTTTTCCTAAAAGATAGCCTCCTCCAGCCATAATAGACCAATTATCTATCAAAAAATATTGCGCACCGAGCATTACTCGATATCCAGTAGTTGATCCTGCCCTGTTAAAATCTAATCCATAATAATTTTCTAAAACCTCAGTCGCTGTAACCGAACCGATGTCAAGGCCAATGAAGAGAGATAAATTCGTGACAGATTCTAGCGGCATTTCGGCTTTCAAGGAACCATAAAAAAAAGTGCTATTGATTTGATCTCCTGTAGCTAACTGAGTCGCGACTTTTGTCGTAAAGAAATATTCGTACCCAAAACCAATCTGAACATATTTATTAATGATATAACCGCACTCTCCTCCAAATATAATAGATTTCGTTGAAGGGCTTGTCCCATTAGTCTGAAGGTTTTGGTTTTTCCAATCTGTCAGCCATGAATATAATCCACTGATATTAAATTGAAGATAGATGCTGCTCATTGAGCTTTCGGATTGTTCGTTCTTCGATTGGTCTTGAATGGCTGGTGTATTCATTTCAACAATGGATGATGACTCGTTCTTTTCTTTTCCCACAACATGAGATGTGCCGAGAAAAATGATAAAAACTAAATAAAAGGGAAATCGATGCATGATCATTATTGAACGAGAATCACGAAATGAGCGAAGATGTCTTTGGTGGAACGCATAGAGTTCTTATGATATTTCTACCAAGAGAAATTCATTATGATGCGATCCGATAAATTGCTGGTCGATATTTTGGCGGCGGTAAGCCATGCCCCTTTAGCCAACATAACTTCCTTGAGCGCTTCGTCTGGAGTTTTTCCGAACGCTGAACAATACTTGAAATCTGGAATATCAGCAATATATCCATCGTATTCATTGCTGTAGAAAATATTGATATGATAATCTTTCATTTTTTCCCTCCAAGCGGTAGATTATATTTCTCAACCAATTCAAGAAATTGCTTAATCTGATACGGTTTTGCTTTTTCACGAACATTTTGAATGTTCACTAATTCTGAGATGTTGATATGCTGAAAAATATGGTGGCTTCCTTGTGTTCGTGCAAGAATAAACCCAAATGCCTTTGTCAAAGATACAAAATCCCGAAATGAAATGTTTTTTGAAACCTGCGAGTAACTTTTTAAGAAGTTTCTCTTCTTTCATTCGATTACTTTCTCCGAAAAATTTCTATCTACATTTTGCTTGACTACCGCTTGGGCATGCTGTTCGTTTTTGCTAATAATGTTACAGAATCTCTTTTGCCGTATTCACAACATTCTCTATTGTACAACCGAAGTGTTTGAATACCGCATCCACAGGCGCAGAGGCACCGAAGGAATTCATACCAACGAATCGCCCGGCATCGCCGATATATTTTTCCCAGCCCATCGAAACTGCTGCTTCAACAGCAATCCGTTTTTTCACGCTGGGTGGAAGAACGGCATCGCGATACTCTTTCACTTGCCGCTCGAACAATTCCCATGACGGCATGCTTACCACGCGTGCCTTCACGCCTTCTTGTACTAATTGTTCATAAGCACCAAGTGCAAGCTGGACTTCGGAACCGGTACCGATGAGAATGAGATCCGGCGTAGAGGAATTCTCGATGAGAATGTACGCTCCCTTTACAAGGTTATCTGCGGAAGGATATTTTGTTCTGTCGATCGTAGGTAGTTTCTGCCGAGTCAGCAGCAGGGCAACGGGTCCGTTTTTATATTCGATAGCAAATTTCCAAGCGGCGACTGTTTCGTTTGCATCGGACGGACGCAAAGAAATCATATTGGGAATACAGCGCAATGCTGCGAGCTGCTCAACAGGTTCATGGGTCGGCCCGTCTTCACCGACACCGATACTATCATGGGTAAATACATAAATTGGCCGAATACCCATAATACATGCCAATCGAATGGCAGGTCTCATGTAATCTGAGAAGACGAAAAATGTCCCGCCATAAGGAATAATACCGTCTGTTACAGCCATACCGTTCATGATCGCGCCCATTGCATGTTCGCGCACACCATATCGGATATAGCGCCCGGCGCGGCTCTTTGATTGGAATTCACCCATTCCTTTCACAAGTGTATTATTTGAGGGCGTGAGATCAGCTGAGCCGCCGATCATGGACGGAAGAAAGGGGACGATGGCATTCAGCGTCTTGCCAGACGCTTCGCGCGTTGCCATCGCATCCGTGAATGTCGGCAATGCGTTCTTCCATTCTTCACCAAAATTTCCTTGGCGAATATTTTCCAATTCAACAGCTAACTCTGGGAATTTCTGTTTGTACGCAGCCAATTTCTCGTTCCACTTCTCTTCTTTCTTCTTTCCTGCTTCGATTGCCTTTCGGAATTGAGCGAGTGCTTTCTCCGGAATGTAAAACTGTTTTTCCGGATCCCAGCCATAAAATTCTTTTGTCAACTTGATTTCCTCTTCACCGAGGGGTGTGCCATGAGCTTCGGCGGTATCATGTTTATTCGGACTTCCGTAGCCAATATGAGTCCTCACCATAATAATAGAGGGGCGGTCTTTTTCTTTCTTGGAACGTTGAATCGCATTGTCAATAGCTTTCAGATCATTGCCATCTTTTACTTTCTGCACAAACCATTCGTACGCCTCAAACCGTTTTGCACGATCTTCAGTAAATGCAATCTCCGTGGAACCGTCAATACTTATATGGTTGTCGTCATAGAAATAAATCAGGTTGTCGAGCTTCAAGTGTCCCGCAAGTGATGCAGCTTCAGCTGTGATTCCTTCCATCAAATCACCATCACCCAGAGTCGCATAAATATGATAATCGACGATTTTAAATCCGGGCCTATTGTAGCGTGCAGCGAGATATTTTTGCGCAATTGCCATTCCTATGCCATTTGCAAATCCCTGACCAAGCGGGCCTGTTGTGACTTCTACGCCATCGGTGTGGCCGTATTCAGGATGGCCTGGCGTTTTGCTTCCAAGCTGGCGGAAATTTTTCAAATCATCGAGAGTAACTTTGTAACCGGTGAGAAGAAGCAAACTATATAAGAGCATCGAACCATGTCCGCCGGAAAGAACGAAGCGGTCACGATTTTGCCAGTGCATATTTGCCGGATTATGGTTGAGATATTTTGTCCAGAGCACATATGCAACGGGCGCCATACCCATGGGCATTCCCGGGTGTCCGGATTTTGCTTTTTGGACACCATCCATCGCAAGTGTTCGAATCGTGTTTATACAGAGTTGATCTAAGGGTGTAGAAATCATCGTATTGTAACTCCAAAGGTTCTCATTATGTAATACTAAAAATGTAATACTAAAATCAAACAATAAGATAGTGAAGCTTTGTAGAATTTCAAAACTGAGAGCGATATTCTTGCAATACGTTTGACAGAAATGTATCTTTTGGTATGAACAATCAGCTGACACTATGAAAAATGGGTCAACGATCCTCGTCGTAGAAGATGAAGAGATATATCGCTTGATTCTAAAAAAGGTATTGGAAAGCAATGGATATCTAGTATTAGACGCCGCCAATGGCGCCGAAGGATTAGAAGTATTGCGAACTTTAAAAGTCGACCTGGCAATTGTTGACTTGGAAATGCCGGTCATGGATGGAATGGAGTTCACAAAATGGGTAAAAGAAATTAATCCTAACTTTCCTCTCATCATTGTTACTGCCCATGCATCCAGCTACTTACCAAAGGAAATTCTCGATGCGAATGTGAATGCATTGCTCAGCAAACCCCTCCAGATGGATGAACTCATCAAGCTCGTCGAACGGTTGTAAATAACTCAAGATTCCATGGGCATTGCGCACGGCAGTTAATCTCTGCATTAAAATTAAGTAAATACTCGGAGAAGGGAAATTGATAAAATTCTGAATGCTTTTGTTATACCATAGAGATAATCAATCAGGATTCCTATGATAAAAATCACAAAGAATATAGCAGAATGGATTTAAAAACCATTGAAAATAAAGGGTATTAACGGGATTTTGACAGTTTTCATCGAATCTGGAAAAAAGGCGATTTTCCCCTTATGAATTTCCAGTTGCGAAGGCCGGTTTTGTTCAGAATAATAACAAGTCGTGTTTTTAAAAAATATTTAACGACAGTACCGGACGATATCTTGAAAATAAAAATACTCCTTCATCCCAAGAACCTTGCTTGAAGCCAACATTTTTATCGATCGTCTTCCGTTATGCAAGAAGTTTTGTTGCCGGTTCAATTTTGTATGAATGAGTCAATTTGGCGCTTGCCGAAAGAATTGCCGAGACCGAGCAGTACTTGGTTACCGAAAGCTCTATTGCGCGTTCCACGTCCTCAGGTTTGATTCCATCACCATAGAAAACATATCCAACGTGAATCTCTGTGAAGATTTTCGGATGTTCGTCGCGTTCGATTCCATTCACCATGCATTCGTAACCCATCACCGGCGACTTTTTCTTTTTGAGAATCGAAACGACATCCATGGAAGTACAGCCGGCAAGCGCCATCAAAACAAGTTCTTTCGGTGTTGATGCGCCGTCATTGCCGCCGGCTTCTGCTTTCGTATCCATCATCACCCAATGATTGGATCCGGCTTTGGCGGCAAACGTGCTGCCTTTGAGCTGTTTGACATAGATTTCTTTGGTCATGGTATATCTTCTTCAACAGTTGTTGGTTGATGACGAATGTGCCTGCAGTTTTACACTCGTTTTTAATTCTTTCCCCATGAGATGCAAATAGCAGAAAAAGGATTCAGAGAAACAGAAGAATTGAAAATTTATGTTTGTCGATTGAGCAGTTGTTTTCAGGTACGATGCAATCCGAATTAAAAGAATCCACAAACGTCCGAGACCCGGTCGATGCAAGAAGTTTATGATGAGAATACTATGGCTTGTTCAGTCAATTGGATCCGTACTGTCGTCTAAATGTATTTGTGTGTCAATTTCTTCTAAAGGAGTGATCGGCGTTCCATCAGGAAAAACCGAGGGTGTCTCTTCCTGTTTTCCTTGTTTCTTGTCTATCTGACGCTGACGTTTCTCCTCCTGTTTTTTCTGGCGTGCGATTTCTTTCTTTCGTTTCTCGAATTTATATGAGGCCGGATTTTTTTCCACAACGTGTCTCCTATGACGTACAAAATCATTCCGTCGGGGCCTGTCCCGATCGGATATTTTCTATAACGTAATTATCTTTTTCTTGAAGTCAAAATAAAAAACATTCCGGAGGTTTTCTGCGCTTCATGTGAAGAAACCTGCGGAAGGATAAAGAGCGTGTTACGTACCGGCTGAATAATCGTCGTTATATTTCACCTGTTCCTTTGTGAGCTTATCAATCCTGTAGCCCATGGTCGCAAGTTTCACGCCGGCGATTTCCTGATCCTGTATCGCAGGTATGTCATACACCTTGTTTTCTAACCGCTTGCCCTTCTTGTGGCTTTCGACGAGACGGAGCTGGGACATAAATTGATTCGCAAACGACATGTCCATGACCTCAGACGGATGCCCTTCTGCAGCGGCAAGGTTGACGAGACGTCCTTTCGCAAGCAGGAAGACTCGTTTTCCGTTTTTTAAGGTGTATTCTTCGTTGTCCTTCCGGACTTCACGCTTACCCCTCGAGACTTTTTCTAAATCCGGAATGTTAATTTCGCAGTCATAATGTCCTGTGTTGCAAATAATTGCGCCATCTTTCATCGATTTGAAATGGCGCTCGATGATAATATCTTTCACGCCGGTGGCGGTTACAAAAATGTCTCCAACTTTTGCGGCATCGTCCATCTTCATCACACGGAAACCTTCCAGCGTTGCTTTCAATGCGGCGGTCGGTTTTATTTCCGTAACGATCACATTTGCGCCAAGTCCCTTGGCGCGCAGTGCGACGCCTTTACCACAGTGACCGAATCCGGCGACAACGAAATTTTTCCCCGCCAGCAATACGCTTGTTGCGCGGAGAATGCCGTCGAGTGTCGATTGACCGGTTCCATACACATTGTCGAAGTCCCATTTTGTTTCGGCATCGTTCACAGCGATAACCGGATATTGAAGCGCGCCGTCATTTGCCATGGCACGGAGGCGATGCACTCCTGTGGTTGTTTCTTCCGTTCCGCCGATGATGGTGGGAATTAATTCCTGATGTTTGTTATGCACGGTAAAAATGAGGTCTGCGCCGTCATCGAGTGTGAGCTGCGGTTTGAACTTCAGCGTTTCTTCGATGCACCAGTAAAATTCCTTCACATTCATTCCGTGCCAGGCAAAGATGCTGATGCCCTCGGCAGCAAGCGCCGAGGCAACATCATCCTGCGTGGAAAGCGGATTACATCCGCTCCAGCTGACTTGAGCTCCAGCAGCCGCAAATGTTTTGACCAGTACAGCCGTTTCTTTTGTCACATGCAGACAACCGGCAATTTTGTAGCCCTTGAAGGGTTTCGTTTTGCTGTATTTTTCCTTCAGTGCCATGAGTACCGGCATGCGGGATTCTGCCCACTCGATTCGGAGTTTACCGGCTTTCGCCAGTGAGAGATCTTTTACTTTAAATTTATTTTTTTTCTCGTTCATAATTTTTCAAAAAGTTAAATTATTATTCCTGAATAGTGAATTTGTCCATCGCCATGCACGATTTTTATTTAGCTGCTTTCTGCAGAATCTTCACTAAATCCAAATTTTCCCAGGTGAATTCCTTTTCATTGCGTCCGAAGTGTCCGTATGATGCAGTTTTGCGATATATCGGCCGGCGCAGATCGAGCCGTTTGATGATGCCGCGCGGTGTCAGATCGATTTCTTTCATTACGAAATCGGAAAGCTGGGCATCAGGAATGACGCCGGTTCCGAAGGTGTTGATTTGAATGGACACCGGTTCCGAGACGCCGATAGCATAAGCAACCTGGATTTGACACTCCGTGGCAAGTTTTGCCGCAACAATATTCTTTGCAATGTGTCTTGCTGCGTACGCTGCACTGCGGTCAACTTTCGTTGGATCTTTACCGGAGAATGCGCCTCCGCCATGAGGTGCGCGTCCTCCATAGGTATCGACGACAATTTTACGTCCGGTTAAACCGCTGTCACCATGCGGCCCGCCAACCTCAAATCTGCCTGTGGGGTTGACAAAATATCGTGTTTTGTTGTCAAGCATTCCGGATGGAATGACATTGCGTATGATCAATTCTATAACGTCTTCTTTGATTTTTTTCTGAGTTACTTCCGGATCGTGCTGCGTCGAGACGACAATAGTATCTACACGGACCGGTTTTCCAATATTGTCATATTCAATAGTCACTTGAGATTTAGCATCGGGACGAAGATACGGCATGAGCGTTGGCTGCTTCTTTCGAATAGTTGCCAAACGAAGCACCAGTTTGTGCGCATACATAATCGGCGCCGGCATTAACTCTGGAGTTTCCGAAGAAGCATAACCAAACATCATTCCTTGGTCACCCGCGCCGCCTGTGTCAACACCTTGGGCAATATCCGGCGATTGGGAATGAATGGAAGAGAGAACGGAACACGAATCCGCATCGAACCCGACACCTGCTTTCGTGTAGCCAATGTCACGGATGACATTACGTACAATTTCTTGAACTTCAATATACCCTTTTGTTGTAATCTCGCCGCCGACGAGAACCATGCCGGTCGTAACAAATGTCTCGCACGCAACGCGTGATGTTTTGTCTTGTTCGAGCAGTGCATCGAGCACTGCATCTGAAATCTGATCGCAGACTTTATCGGGGTGCCCTTCAGACACAGATTCCGATGTAAATAGATTTCTCATTCTTTCTCCGTACATATTTGATTGTTTAGTAATTTTTCTAATACGAATCGGTAAGTCTTTGAGGGCTGCCGCAGGCGGCAAGATAATCAATAAAACTCCAGCTCAGATGAATCACCGATGTTAATTCGTTTGTACTGGCCTCGTACAACAGCATTGGCGCCGATTAAAGATTCTTCAAGAAGAGAATTGACAACAGTTGCTCCTTCACTGATTATAGAATTACGGATAATGGAATTCTCAATGACCGCATTGTCGGCGATCGTTGCATTGGGTCCAATAATTGCATTACTCACCATTGCTTTTTCTGAAATAAAAACCGGTGGTTGAATCACGACACCCTTTCTCGGCGACGGTATCGGCTGATATCCAAGGAGATGCTGATTTGTGGAAAGAAGAGTCTCCGGTTTGCCGCAATCAAACCATCCTTCAACAAGGAAAGTTTTCATCTTTTCGCCGCGTTCAATCATCATCTGGAGCGCATCTGTCAATTGAAACTCATTCTTTGTACGTGTATTGTTCTTGATCATATCCTGCAAACATTCCACTAAGAGGTCGGGCTGCTTTATATAATAGAGACCGACGACAGCAAGATTACTCTTCGGTTCTTCCGGTTTTTCCACTAAATGTGAAATGTACCCATCCGTCGTTTCAGCTACTCCAAACCTCCGCGGGTCATCGACATATTTAACACCGATTTGTGTCTGTTGGTTCTCGATCATCGATGTAAGATTGACGTCGAAAATCGTGTCACCCAGAATGATGAGAATTGGATCGCTGGAAAAAGTATGCCGGGAAAGATAGATTGCATGCCCTAATCCGAGGAGTTCCTCTTGTTCCACGAAATCAAATTTAATTTTGTAATTTTTCAAAGCATATTCTTTGACCATTTCGCCGAGATATCCGACAATGATCGTGGCTTCATCAAAACCGGCTTCGATAATTTTATCAAGAATGTGCCCGATGATCGGTTTCCCGGCAACATTGAGCAGCACTTTCGGTACGGAATACGTTTGCGGACGTAGTCGGCTGCCAACACCTGCAACGGGAATAATTGCTCTCATGATCTGATTTCGTTTTTGTTAAAAAATTCATTTAAAAATACAGAAGAATTCTCTCACAAACAAACTCAACATTCACCTCTCTTGCGTCAATTCATTAACTACTTCGCTCAACGAAAAGGGAACACTCGGTTCTTCCAAGGCAAAGTATGTAAAACGGAACCATGGAATTGAAAAAGACTTAACATATTAATTCAACACAATATATTTTTATTAAAAAGTTAGGCTGCCTCTTGTTTGTTTTAAAAAACTTTCTTACAATTATTATAGTAAAGTAAAGTATTATACATTGTTTTTCTTCCAAACGAGATTTTCTCTGATCACTCGGCAATATATAACAGGAGGATACTTATCTTATGAGTATCAGTAAACTTGCAGGATCTATTAATGAATCGCCGACGCTGAAGTTAAATGAAGCAGCGGCAAAGCTTCGCGAGAAAGGTGAAGCTGTTATTCATCTTGGAGGGGGTGAGCCAAAGAATAAAGCGCCCATCAGTGCAATTCTGAGCGCAGCCGCTAAACTTAATACAGGCGATATCAAATATACTCCAACCGATGGTATTGGTTCGTTGAAGAAAGCCATCGTTCGGTATACCGAAGAGAATTACGACAAAATAATTAGTCCTGATAATGTCATTGTCTCGCAAGGTGCAAAGCAAGCGCTCTTCGCACTTCTTTATACGCTCGTCAATCCGCAAGATGAAGTCATTATCTTGGCGCCGTACTGGGTGAGCTATCCGGATATGGTTCGTATGGTGTATGGTATTCCTGTGATCGTTACACCCGATGATGGACGGTTCGTTCCGGCAATAAAGGATATCAAGGATGCCGTCAGTTCATATACAAAAATGATTATCGTCAATAGCCCGAATAATCCCTCCGGCGTCATTTATCCTGAATCATTTATTGCCGAGTTAGTAGAGTTATGCGAGACAAAGGGAATTTATTTGGTGATGGACGATATCTATCAGAAACTTGTTTTCGAAGGGAAGAAATCTCCTATCGCTTATAAGTACACGAAGAAAGACATTGAATCGACAAAAGTAATTACAATTAACGGTATTTCAAAATTATATGGAATGACAGGATTTCGTGTAGGCTGGGTTGTTGCCAGCAAAGAGATAGTGAAGGTCATGGCAACTGTGCAAAGCCAAATCTCATCCTGTACGTCGGTTCTTTTGCAAGCGGGCGCTGAAGGCGCGCTGAACGGACTGCAGAGTGCGGTGGAGAGTTTACGCCTGACACTCGAAAACAACCGCAACGTTATGATTCAGGAATTAAAATCGTTCACAGGTATCAAACTGATTCCGCCTGACGGCACATATTATTGTCTGCCGGATTTCCGTGCTTACAGTAATAACTCCGTTGAGCTTTCAGAGTTCCTCTTGAAAAAGGCCCTCGTGGTAACAGTGCCGGGAAGAGAATTCGGCATGGAAGGTCATTTACGGATCAGTTATTCAACAACAGTGAAAGATGTGAAATCAGGAATTGAGCGCATCAAGTGGGCGCTGGATCCGAATTCACCAAACGAAATCTATATTGGCGAACGTAAAATTGTGCGAGATTGGCTATGAACAATATTCTGAATATTAAAACTCCCGCTGAAAACGAAGCATCTGCACTCAAAGGCGATTACGGATTAGATAATCTTGGCATCAGTAATCTCCGGAAGGCATATTGGAATTTAACGACGGAAGCGCTTTATGAAGAAATAGTTTTCCGCCAGGAAGCGAAAATATCCCATTTGGGTCCTATCGTTGCGAATATAGGAAAACACACTGCGCGTTCGGCAAATGACAAATATGTTGTCAAAGAAGCAAGCACAGAACAAAACATCTGGTGGGGCGAGTACAATCGGCCATTCAGTACGGATAAGTTCAACGGTCTTGTAAACCGGATGCTGGGATTTTTACAGGGACGTGATGTCTTTGTCCAGGATTGTTATGCCTGTGCTGACCCTAATTATAAGATGCCTATCCGCATTGTCACTGAATTAGCATGGCATTCGATGTTTGCACGTAATATGTTTATCCTGCCGCAGACGGCTGAAGAATACCGCCGTCACGTGCCGGAATTCACTGTGCTGGCGCTGCCGGGCTTCAAGGGAATACAAACCATTGACGGTACTGCAACGGAAACATTGATTGTTTTGAATTTCGAACAGAAGCTTTGCATTATCGGAAACACGGCATATGCGGGAGAGATTAAGAAATCGATTTTTACAATCTTGAATTACTTGCTTCCGCTTCAGGGAGTCATGCCGATGCACTCCTCGGCGAATGTCGGGACAAAAAATGATTCGGCAATTTTCTTCGGACTCTCCGGAACCGGCAAAACGACGTTATCGGCTGATCCGAAACGCGGCCTCATCGGCGACGATGAACATGGCTGGAGCGATGAGGGTGTCTTTAATATTGAAGGCGGATGTTATGCAAAAGTAATTCGTCTCTCACCGTCGGCGGAACCGCAAATTTACGCAACCACGAAACGGTTCGGTACAATTCTGGAAAACGTGGTATTCGATCCGATTACACGAAGCATCGATCTTGATGATGAATCGATCACCGAGAACACGCGTGCGTCGTATCCGCTGGATTATATTGAGAATGCAATTCCGGAAAAGATGGCAGGCCATCCGAAAAATATTGTTTTCTTAACATGCGATGCTTCCGGTGTGCTGCCGCCGATTGCAAAATTGACGCCTGAGCAATCGATGTATCAATTTATTTCCGGCTACACGTCAAAAATTGCGGGAACAGAAGTCGGGCTCGGCAAAGAACCGGAAATGACATTCAGCACGTGCTTCGGTGCTCCGTTTATGGTGCACCAGCCGTCGTTTTATGCAGAGCTGTTGAAACGAAAAATTTTAAAATACGGCGTTAATTGCTGGCTGTTGAATACGGGATGGATCGGCGGACAATTCGGCATTGGCAAACGAATCAGCATCAAGTACACGCGTTCATTACTCAACGCTGCGCTTGATGGTTCTCTGCTGAATGTGAAGTACCGTAAGGATCCTGTGTTCGGCTTTGAAGTACCGCTTTCATGTCCGGATGTTCCCGAAGGCATTTTAAATCCCGCGGATTCCTGGCCGAGCAAGAAGGCGCATGAAGAAAAATATAAGAGTCTTGCAACACGGTTTATAGAAAACTTCAAGAAGTTTGAAGCCAATTGTCCGCCCGAAGTAATGAAAGCGGGACCGAAAGTATAAAATACTCTTTGATTTATAAAAATATCTTGCATCAGATATACACAAGCCGCTCCGTTTTTCGACGAAGCGGCTCTTTATTGACAAGAAGTCCGGCACATCTGCCGATGCGATAACGAAGATAAACGGGTGAATTCTCTTTGTTCTCTTCTGTCATTATTTCCTTGCGCCGAGTTGTCGATCAGCCATTATTAAACTCACAGGTGATTCCCCGATCATCTCCAGCATAGTAAGAATGTCGGTTGCATTCTTTTCTTCTTCCACCTGCTCGTTAATGAACCATTGCAAAAAACCCTGCGCGGCATAATCTTTTTCTTTTACTGCCGATTCGTACAGTTTGTTAATGAGCGACGATACTTTCTGCTCGTGTGCGAGGACCTGCTTAAAGACATCCAACGGAGTTTTAAATTTTGTCGCGGGCTGCGCAATAGTTTTCAGTGTTACCACTCCGCTGCGATCAAATACATATTTATAAAACTTCAGAGCGTGCCCGGTCTCCTCCTGGTATTGCACACGCATCCATTGTGCGAAACCGGCGAGATTCTGTGATTCGAAATGTGCAGCCATGGAAAGATACAGGTATGCAGAAAATAACTCTGCATTAATTTGTTCATTCATAGCGTCTTGTAAAGTTTTGCTGATCTTGGAGGTTCCTTTATAATTGGTCGTGATAATTTGTAAACGATTATGGAATGGGTTAGGTTCCATGTCTCTTTCAATTCAATAAGCGAAACTCATTGAAATCTTGGTAAATCAGAGGTATATTTATAATGGTAACAGTATCAAGTTAAAAGTAAAGGAAAGAATGCCAACATACGAGTATCGTTGTAAATCCTGCGGTCATGAATTTGAAGAATTTCAAACGATGTCATCAGATCCGTTGATCATGTGTCCGAAATGCGCCAAACCCACACTGAAACGATTAATGTCGGGCGGTGTTGGACTGATATTTAAAGGAAGCGGGTTTTATGAGACCGATTATAAGAAATCTAAATCATCTTCGAGTTCCATGAAGAAATCGAAATCAAAACCTGATTCCAAGTCTGAATCCAAATCTGACTCCAAGCCTGATTCTAAATCTGACTCCAAGCCTGATTCCAAATCGGACTCCAAACAGGAATCGAAACCGGACACGAAACAGGATTCCAAACCATCCACGGACACATCGTCGGACACGGATAAAAAGTAAGCTGATGTGATCGTGTCAGTCCGCAGCCTCTTTCAATCTGTGGAATCTGTCGCCGGTGATTTATCCGAGCAATCCGTGCTTTTCCCTTAGTGTTTCCCGCTCACATCAAAACCAGAACGTTGAAGTATGCGCGCTGCGTCGTGAGAGACATTGCGATTTTCGAACGAGAGACGGAATGTACCGCCGCGTCCTTCCCTCACTTTAATTAATTCCATATCCTTAATATTAATTTTCTGTTTCGACAGCGATGAAGTTAAACGCGCAAGCTCGCCGGGTTTGTCTTCAACGAAGACCGAGAGGTCGACAAGCGGTGAAATAAATCCTTTCATCGATTGAGGAATGTGCATCCGCAGTCTGCGTGATGTTGTAAATTCCGCTGAAAGACGTGAAGGATGAGATTTCACTGCTGCAGCAAGTACTTCCAATTGATTGATGAAAAGCCGGAGTGCTTTGCTGATTTCTTTTCGGTTTGCGGAGAGTATATCCTTCCACATGGAATATCGGCTTGATGCGATACGTGTCATATCGCGGAAACCGCCGGCTGCAAGAGAGAGATGGACAGGTGAGCTTGGATGGTGTTTGCCGACGGTATTCATGAGTGCGACAGCTGCAAGCTGCGGAAGATGACTGACGGCAGCAACAATGCTGTCGTGCGTCGCTGGATCAATCGTAACGATGCGCGCATCAAGCGAATTGAAAAATTTTGCAACAGTTCGGAGTGATATTTTATTGGTTGTGCGGATCGGGGTCAGAAGGTAAATTGCGTTCTGAAATAATAATGGATGCGCTGCATCGATGCCGGAGAATTCCGAACCTGCCATCGGGTGACCGCCTATGAAATTGCCGTCGGGAAAAAGTTTTTGGGCTTGATCAACGATTGATCTTTTCACACTTCCGGTATCGGTAACAATGGTGCGGGGTTGTGTGTTCTTGGCAACAATAGGCAGGAGTTTCGCAATTGCGAATACAGGCGCGGCAATAATAACGAGATCGGCGGAGCGTACAGCCCGCTCCACGGAACGTTCGCCAGCGTCGATGACGTTCCGAGACATTGCACGTTTGAGAATTTGCGGTTTATCGACACCGAGGATATGAACTGCAGGGAAGCGGTGCTTTATGGCAAGCGCCAATGATCCGCCGATAAGTCCGACTCCAATAATCGTAATGTGCTGAAAGGGAACCGACTTGTTTTCTGCCCGTGGAGCGCTCATGCGATGTTGCGGTTAATGGCTTGAGCAATCATACGGACTTCTTTCATCATCTGTGCAAACTGTTCCGGATAGAGCGACTGTGCCCCATCCGATAAAGCATGGTCGGGATCGTTATGGACTTCTACCATTATGCCATCCGCACCGGCAGCAACAGCCGCGCGCGCCATGGGAATCACCTTATCGCGAATACCGACACCATGCGATGGATCGGCAACGATGGGCAGGTGGCTTTTCTTTTTTATAACCGGAATGGCGCTTATATCCATGGTATTACGCGTAGCAGTCTCGAATGTCCGAATACCGCGTTCGCAGAGTATCACGTTCTCATTTCCGCCCGCAAGTATGTATTCTGCAGACATCAGCCATTCTTCAATTGTTGCGGCGAGACCGCGTTTGAGCATCACCGGCTTCGATGCTTTGCCGAGGTCTTTGAGAAACATGTAATTTTGCATGTTCCGTGCACCTACCTGGAAAATGTCTGCGTACTTTTCCACCAGATCGATCTGACTCTTATCCATCACTTCCGTGATGACTTTCAGTTTGTATTCATCGGCTGCCTGGCGCAGGAGTTTTAACCCATCCACACCAAGACCCTGGAAGGAATATGGCGATGAGCGCGGTTTGAATGCGCCGCCGCGCAATATTTTCGCGCCGGAATCCTTAACATATTTTGCAATCTTGAAAACTTGTTCCTCGGTTTCAACCGAACACGGACCTGCCATGACAATAACTTCCGGCCCTCCGATTTTCACTCCGCCAATATCAAATATCGATCCTTCGCGCTTGAATGCACGGCTGGCGAGTTTGAACGGTTCGGTAACGCGCACAACTTCCGCGACGCCATCCAGCAGTTCGATCTGCCTGTGGTCGAACTCCGGGTGAACGCCGATGGCGCCCAAAACTGTATGCTGCACACCTGTGGAGCGATGGACATCAAATCCGTGGTCGTGCAGAACGCGGATGATTTCTTCAATTTGCTTTTCGGCGGTACCTGTTTCTAATACGACAATCATAGGCTTACGAGTTTGCTAATTTTTGAATAGTTGGCTATTAAGATGAAAATTTGCTGCCGGTTCTGCATCATTGCTCGCTGCATGGTTATTACTTCGATTCGTATCTGTCTAACTTAAAATTCTCTCCAAGATACAACTTCTTTGCTTCATGATCGTTGGCGAGATATTTGGCTGTACCGGATTTTAAAATTTTCCCTTCAAAGAGCAGATAAGAACGATCGGTGATGGAAAGCGTTTCATGCACATTGTGATCCGTAATGAGTACGCCGATATTCCTATTTTTCAGTTTGATGACGATCTGCATAATGTCTTCCACGGCAATCGGATCGATGCCGGCAAATGGTTCATCCAATAAAATAAATTTTGGATCAAGCGCCAGTGCGCGGGCAATCTCAGTTCTGCGGCGTTCACCGCCGGAAAGCATATACCCTTTGCTTGCAGCGATGTGTGTAAGTCCGAATTCTTCCATGAGCCGATTGCACTTCTCTTCCTGTGCTTCCCTGGAAAGCAAAGTGGTTTGCAGGATAGCGGTAAGGTTATCCCGTACCGATAACCGTCGAAACACAGACGCCTCTTGCGGTAAATAACTGATTCCTTTCCGTGCCCGTTTATACATCGGCATCTTCGTGATCTCGTTATTGTCCATAAATACTTTCCCAGCGTTCGGCCGAATCATGCCTACGATCATGTAGAATGTTGTTGTCTTGCCTGCGCCATTGGGCCCAAGCAAGCCGACAATTTCTCCCTGTTTCACTTCTATGCTGACTTCATCCACCACCGCACGCTTTTTGTAACGTTTCACCAATCCATCTGAGCGGAGAATAATTTGAGGGATCACCGGTTCAATCGTCATGGGTGTTATCGGTTGTGAATCTGCCATGACGGGTACTTGGATCGTTCGTTTTGTATCGACTTTTATTCCTTGATGCTTCGCTCTCCGCGATTGACGGCGTTTGAGAGTCATATCTTTTGTCGAAGCGGCAGGCCGTTTCGATCGAGGAACAGATTCCTTAATTTGTTTTGCCATATTCATCGTTCATAATGTGTTCACCCTTCCGAATTGGACGATTCTCGTACCAACGGAAGCCGTCAAGATTGTAATCCTGTTCGTGTTTCAATATCATTCTTTCAGGAAGATATTGCCCCAGCACGCCTCCAACAATTTTAATACGATCCACATCGCCAGCGAGGAAATCGATATAAATGCGGTCGCCGCTTGATTTGTTCGCTCCGTTCGGTTCTTTGTTGTCAAATAAGTAATAAAGACTTGTTGCATTCTTCCGGACATCCACCTGTTCCAATTTGTTTTCATGAAAGTACATTGTCAACTCTCTGCCTGTCAATTGGTTGAAACGGTTGGGCAGAGCTGTATCCGCGCGGGAAATTGCCATTGCCCGGTTTTTCACCCACATACTTCTGAGTTTCTTATTTTCCATCCTGATACGAATGGAGTCTCCGGTGATTTGATTGTCGTCACTCCATATTATTGGATGTGTTTGAAGCGCGATGAAGTCGTTTTTGACAAAGAAGGTTGCTTTGCCGCATCTTGCAGACATACCGTCTTTTACTAAACGCACACTGTCGATTGCTACAAAGAGTTCTGCAGTGTCTTTAATCGATTGCATCTCGCGGCTGATGACAACCATAGTGTCGATGGTGCCGCTGGCTGAAGTATCTATTTTTACTAAGCGCGGCTGCTTTAAGACGAGTGTGAATTTTCTCTGCTCGATGTGGATAAGCGAGTCGCCATAAATATTGACGGCATTACCAACATCGAAAACGTGCACGTTACCAACAGCGATCGACTTCGACTCCTCTTCAAAATAATACATCTCGCTGCAGGTGATTGTTGTTGATGTATCGACAAGAACAACATCACCGACAAAGTGTGAACGTTTTTCATCGACAAAATATTCTCCGTTCTGTGCAGTTAATGATGTCTTACCGCGGTCCAGCCGCACGCCGTTTTTTCCTTCCATCATCCTGCGTTCGGCATAATACACACCTTCCTTCGAACGGATGGTGACGCTGTCCCGGACAACTTTCACATTTCCGTATAATTCGATTTTATTCTGTATCATAAAGCGAAGAGCCCTGTCGCACCAAACTTTCACCAATCCACCCTCTGCGGCAATCTGTACGAAATGCACACTGCCGGTCAATTCGCGAACTTCTTCGTTGTTAATAGTTTTACCTTCAAGGCGGTCAGCATGACGAAGTTCGATGATTTTACTCTGCTGAGCCGGCGACGGATATGTCAGGGAAACAATGGTGATAGCGGTATAGAACATAGGGAGCCGCATAGAAATTATTCCATCTTTGTTTGACCAGTGACATGGAAGACGCGGTAATGTTTCAGACTTTGATCCGATTCAAATCCGTGTCCCTGCATTTTTTCTTTCACCGTCTTGATTTGTACATATTCCGGGGTATAGATGAGCTGGCGTTGATTATCCCAAAATAATTGTTCGGTCGTCATGCGTGATGAATCGCTGGAAATGACAAGGACGTTTTTTCGCGCATCCAGATTATTGCTTGCTTCGTCCACATTTCCTGAGTCACTCGTCAGTACGGAAGTTTGTTGGCCTTCGCGGTTGAAGAACCGCACGTTTACACCCTGGCTCATTTGAGTCTGCCGGCTCAGTTCCGACATGCGTATATATCCTGCAACGATGATGGCGCTGATGCGGCCCGAATCTGACACGACGATCGTGCTGTTCCAGCTTTCTTGCTGCGGGAGTGTTCGGCTGTCAACGGTGGAAATAACGGAAGGTAATGTTTTCTCTTCACAACCAAAGAACGAAAGTGCGGCTCCACAGAATATCCAGATGCAGAAGGATTTCATGTGCCGGAATCTCCGCCTAACCCGGCTTTCACCAAATCATGAAGATGTATGACACCGATCGGATGCTGGTCGGCATCCACGACAACCAACTGTGTGATTTTGAATGACTCCATGACTTCGAGCGCCTGAACGGCAAGAATATTCTGACGGACGGTTTTAGGATTCTGTGTCATCACTTGGCGGGCAGTAAGATTGGTGATCATCGAAGTTCTTTGAAGCAGCCGGCGAAGATCGCCGTCGGTAAGAATGCCGCAAAGAACGCCTGCGCTGTCAACGACACACGTTGCACCCAATCTCTTAGAACTAATTTCGATAATAGCATCGGAAAGCGAAACGTTTTCTTGAACAACCGGCACGTTTGCTCCGGTGATCATCATCATCTCTACTTTTAAAAGAAGCCGTTTACCAAGATTGCCGCCCGGATGGAACATGGCAAAATCTTCCTGCGTGAAGTTACGCTTTTGCAAAAGCGTGATAGCAAGCGCATCACCCATCACGAGTGCGGCAGTCGTAGAAGATGTCGGTGCTAAATCATACGGGCACGCTTCTTCTTTAACACTAATATCAAGAACGATATCGCTTTGTGTGCTCAGCAGCGAATGAATATTACCCGTGATGGCTATAATTTTTACTCCAAGCTGATGAATGCTTGGTAAGAGCTGACGCAATTCTGCGGTGTCGCCGCTTTTTGAGATGCAAATGACCACGTCTTCATGGGTAACCATTCCCAGGTCTCCATGCACGGCATCAGAAGGGTGCATGAATGCAGACGGAGTACCGGTGGAGTTCATCGTTGCGGCAATTTTCCGAGCGATGATGCCGGATTTTCCCATACCTGTTAAGACCACACGTCCTTTTGCATTGAATATGAGATCGACCGCTGAGGCAAAGTGTCCATTGATGCGTGATTCAAGCGCGGCAATCGCCTCTGCTTCTATCCGAATAATTTCTTTACCCTTTTCTATGGAGGCATGTGCATTCATAGGTTTCCTTCGTTACCTCTGATTCTTTAAAATCAAATCGATAACTTCACGCACAGCGCCTTTGCCGCCGCCGCACGTGCAGACATAAAGCACCTGCTTTTTTACCACCGGCATAGCATCTGCAGGTGAAGCTGAAAACCCGACGCATTTCAATACCGCAAGGTCAAACTCGTCATCGCCGATATAAGCGATATTTGCATCGGCGATGCTATATTTCTTTTTCATGGATTCGTACGCAACGATTTTATTTTCAAAATTCTGATAGACATCTGTTATTCCTAATTCTTCTGCCCGTCTTTCGACAATCTTTGAAACGCGCCCGGTGATGATGCCGACTTTTATGCCGGCACGCTGGAGTTTCACTATGCCGTACCCGTCATGCGCATGGAATTTCTTAAACTCATCTCCGGAATTTGTAGAATAAATACCGCCGTCCGTCATCACACCGTCCACGTCAAGAAGAAGGAGTTTAATATTTTGTAGTACTGAATTGAAGGATTGTTTTCGCGCCATAGTTCTCGGATCAATATTTTTTTACAATTTCATCAATCGCCTTCACTTGCGTCAGTAATTCTTCCAGCAAATCCAATGGTAATTGGCTGGCGGCGTCGCTAAACGCTTCTGCAGGATTCGGATGTGTCTCGATGAAGAGTGCATCGCAGCCGGCAGCAACTCCGGCGCGCGCGATGGGGAATATAAATTCGGGCTGGCCGCCGCTTTGACTTTTTGCACCTCCCGGCAGCTGCACAGAGTGCGTGGCATCCAAGACGACAGGGTATCCGGATTTTTGCATGATCGGCAACGACCGAATATCCACGACAAGATTATGATAGCCAAAAGTTGTCCCGCGTTCCGTAAGCAGAATTTTTTCGTTGCCCGTGGCGGCTACTTTTTCTGCAGCAAGATGCATGTCGTCCGGTGCAACGAATTGACCTTTCTTGATATTCACAATTTTCCCGGTCTTTCCTGCGGCTTCAAGTAAATCTGTCTGCCGGCAGAGGAATGCGGGAATCTGTAAGACATCTGCCACGTCGGCGGCGAATGACGCTTCGGCGGGGGAATGAATATCGGTGAGAATTGGTACAGCGAATTCGCGTTTCACTTCTGAAAGAATTTTCAGGGCTTCTTCGTCGCCAATCGATGCAAAAGATTTGCCGCTCGTACGGTTTGCTTTTCTATAGGAAGACTTGAAGATGAACGGTATTTGATGCCGGTCGGTGATGGTTCGAATAATCTTTGCCGTTTGAAGAATCATCTCGCGGTTTTCGACGACGCATGGCCCTGCAATCAACACTAACGGATGACTGCCTCCGATGTGAATGGAACCTATAGAAACAACTTTTGTCTCTGGTACTTTCATCGTTTTCAATCTCAACTGATAAAAAACATACGAAAAAATGGCGGAACAATCAAAGAAACCAAGAGTGCTCCATACCTTGCATCTGCCGCCTAATTCTATTATTTTGGGTAAGGTTTTTATCATTATGACACTCCGCGCATACGCAAAAATCAATATCGGGCTCAATGTTCTCGGGAAAAGATCGGATGGTTATCACGACCTGGAGACAGTTTTCCACGAGATCGATTGCTTCGATGAAATTGAATTAAAACAGCACGACAAAGTGGCGATGACTGCCGATTCCATTCTTGTTCCCGTCGACGCATCCAATCTTTGCATGAGCGCCGCACACCTGTTGCAAAAAGAAATACATATTCAACAGGGGGTGATGATTCATTTGAAAAAGAATATTCCCATTGGTGCCGGTCTTGGAGGCGGCAGCAGCGATGCAGCGGCAGTGCTGTGCGGCTTAAACCGTTTTTGGAAATTAAAATTATCGAACAATCTCTTGCGAACGCTTGGAGCACAGATCGGGTCGGATGTCCCGTTTTTCATCGATGGCGGTACTGCATTCGCCACGGGAAGAGGAGAGGTTCTGGAACCTTTTTCTCTTACGATGCCATTTTGGATCGGTGTTGTTACACCTCTCATTCATATTTCTACGGCGTGGGCTTACAATCATCTTGCTCCACATCGCAATGGAAAAGAAATAGGATTGCGTGCCAAGCTTGTCAAACAAATATCCAATCCTCAAAAATTGGCCTCAATAGCTCAAAATGATTTTGAGATACCGGCAATGCAGACGTACCCTGAACTCAGCAGTATAAAAGAGAAATTGAAAGAAATGGGTGCAGTGTTCTCATTGATGAGCGGCAGCGGCTCATCCATATACGGGTTTTTTGAAAATGAAAAGAAAACGGTTGCCGCCCTTTCATCGTTCCCAAAAAATTATCAAACTTCGATGACAGCACCTTCGTTTCAATCGCATCGCCAATCTGAAACCGATTAAATCTTGAAATTCATTTTCCGCATCTCTTCCTTTGTTGTTCTCCTGCTCTTGAGTACGGCGCTCGAGTTTGCACAGGAAAACGAGAGAAATGCATCGCATGATGTTCCCCCGAAATCCAAAATTATTCCGGATACAACGAATCCTCACACTAATCTCGAACCGCAGAGACATCAATCCTTGATTGACGTTCTTAAAAAAGGGATCGATACAATATCTCTTGCACATACTGATTCGACTGAAATAGATACCGCCCGGATTCGTTTCATACCTGGAATGGGACAGGTCACTGAGGAAGTTGATACAACAAGCGTAGTTCATCAAAAACAATTTCTGTGGAGTGACGCAAAGAATGTCGGAGATTTAATGTGGAAGGTGCCCGGAATTTTCTATCGCGATTTAGGAGAGGCAGGGAAGTGGGGGCAACTCAATGCATTCGGTGTTGATGGACGCGGCATCGATATTTTATTAGATGGGCGCCCGATGAACGATCCGGTAACCGGCACATATAATCTCTCGGACTTGCCGTTGGAATTTATCGATCACGTAGAAATTGTGTCCGGGATCACTTCGATGCCGGCATCCGGCGAAGACGGACCGTCGTTGAATTTTGTTTCACGTTCATACAACAGTTACCGTCCACTGACGAAACTCCGATTTGTTCAGGATCCCAAAGGAACTCTTCTCACCGATGGTCTCTTCACGCAGAATGTTGTGCGCGGCTTAAATTTGATGATTGGTTTTCAGCGCACCACGACGGTGGGACGATATACAAACGCAAATTTGGACGGATGGAATGTCCGTACACGGTTGCGCTATAATATTTCCGATCGTTTGAATATTGCTCTTACTGATTTCTATACGAAAGCCGGTAACGGACTGAATGGCGGAATAGATACCATACACTCAACGACAATCTTCGACGAGACAAGTGCACTCGTTTTCAATAAAAATGCACATGATAACCGCTCTCGCCGCGATGTAACACTCTCATCCATCGCACGCATATTCTCAGATTCTGCTTCTACCACACACGCAAGTTTCTATTACAGCACTCTTGAACGAGAATATTGGAATCCACCGGATGTTCAAAATGGACAATATCAAAATATAGATGATTCAACCAAAGCGTCGTTCTGGGGGATTCGTCTTCAGCAGTATTTTTCGTTTGGCCCTGCACATCTGTCCATCGGCGGATATTTTGAACGGCGGCAAAGTGATTCCACACGAACGCTTCCATCGCATATCGAATCTGAAAAATCTCTGTTTGCACAAGCGGAATTACGATTGATAAATATTTTTATACCGTCAGTTACTTTGCGATCATCTTCGTTGGATGGAGAAAATACTATCAACTCCGGAATCGGAGCGAAATCTCTCCTTTCAGATTGGCTTACACTCTTTGTCGATGCATCGTGGTATGACAGATTTCCGACTATCCAGGAACGATACTGGAGAGACTCGATAGTTATCCGCACGAATGAAATCAATAAAGAACAGCATGCTTTTCTTCAAGCTGGTGTCAATCTCCATGCCGGTTCGAATCTTCAATTGAGCCTTACCGGTTTCCAGCGAAGAATTAAGAACGCGATAGTTTTTCGGCCAACGATAACAAGGTACGGTTCATCCGCCATTGCCATTTCGAATATAAACGAAGTCACATCGTCGGGACTCAACGGCAGCGTCGTGATTTGGTGGCATCAATTTGAAGTCTTCGGCGTCATGACCTTGACCCGGTATGTGCAATCAGATACGGTGAAGACATTCATTCCTGATGTTATTCTTGCCGGGGAAGCGAGTTTTCGTGAAAAATTCTTCAAAGAAAAACTTGATGCAAAATTCGGCATACGCTCACGCTTCAATAATCGACAACAAGGAATGCAATTCGACCCGCAGTCACTTTCGTACATCCAATATCAAAATGAATTGTTAGGTCGTTCAACGACCTTTGATCTCTTTATGGTTCTCAAAATCGGCGATGTGCATTTTTCTCTATCCTGGAATAATATTCTGAATGCCGGATATATTCTTGCGCCAATATATCCGATGCCGGGAAGAAATGTTCGGCTAGGAGTAAACTGGGTATTTATGGATTAAAGAATAATGAAACCGGTCTGTCTTGGAGTGGTTGAACTGATCTGTAGCGCCTTTATTATTCTGAATCAAAATCTCCACTTTTTATTGACTCGATAACTCAACTTCGCCGCTTACCTTGATTCCCCCTTCATTTTTCCGTAATTTCCTCAAGAAACGAATTTATCAGCCACAAGAGCGGTATCCTTATCCTTGACGTACCTTATAAGCATTTTCGGAGGATATCTTTTTGGTTCCATCCCAACAGCATATTTGGTTGTTCTACGAAGAGCTGCTCTTGATATCCGCAAAACCGGTAGTGGAAATGTTGGCGCCTTCAATTCATATAATGTAACGCGTTCGAAAAAGATCGGCATTCTTGTCGGTATCATGGATGGATTAAAAGGATTTATCGTAGCAGCAGTAGCCGGACAGATTCTTGGCGGCTCATTTTGGATTCAGTCGGCGGCATTATGCGGCGCACTCATCGGACATAATTATCCATGCTGGCTTCGCTTCCGAGGCGGAAGGGGATTAGCACCGGCAGCCGGCGGAATGTTTGCCATGGGTATCAGCTATACAATTATCTGGTGCGCAACTTGGGTTGTTGCTTTTGAAACCGTGAATGATATCTTGAAAGCGAATATTGCTGCCATTATTCTTGCACCAATTATTCTTCTGATCATTCCGTCAGGTTGGATTGATGCAGTGATGGTACGCTATATCTCTGCAACTGATTATCGTGTATTTACGTTTATACTAAGCGGCATACTTTTGCTGAGTCATTGGCATCCGTTAAACGAAATACTACAACATAAATATTTTGTTACCTGATTTTTGTTTTTTCATATTGAGGTTCATCTATGAATAACCCTTACATACGTTTCTTCATCATCTTGACCGTAACATTGTTTCTCGGTTTTGGCGTTGGATATGTTGCAAAACCATCCGGTGTTCAACCGGTGCACGCAGCCGACACAACGTTGAATCAGACGTTTTCCCCGGCGGGACGCACGCAGGATAAAACAGGGCAGGAGGATGATCAAATCCATGGATCACGCCAAAATGCAATCACGCGCGCAGTATCGAAAGTCAGTCCGGCTGTTGTCGGTATCAATGTCATTGCTGTTCAGCAAGTGCGGGTCCGCGATCCGTTCTCTCAACTTTTCGAAGATCCGTTTTTCAAACCATTCTTTGGAGATCGAACGTATAAGCAAGAAGTGAAGGGACTTGGATCCGGATTTATCATTTCGCCGGACGGTTACATTGTCACAAACGATCATGTTGCAGGCAATGCAACAGATATCACGGTTACCATCTCTGGCGGCAAGCAGATGAAAGCAAAAGTTGTAGGCTCGGACCCGGCAACAGACATTTGTTTGCTGAAAGTTGACGGTAAAGAACTGCCGTACGTTACGATCGGCAATTCAGACGACGTCATCATTGGTGAATGGACGATCGCGTTTGGCAATCCCTTTGGCTTATTTGAAATTAATGATAAGCCGACCGTGACGGTGGGTGTTATCAGCGCGACAGGCATGAAGTTAGGTCAATTGGAAAATCGATACTATCGCGATATGATTGAAACAGATGCGGCAATTAACGGCGGCAACAGCGGCGGCCCGCTCGTGAACAGTAACGGAGAAGTCATTGGAATGAATACACTCATATTTACAGGAGGACAAACCAGTACCTACATCGGGTACGGTTTTGCAATTCCAATGAATAAAGTGAAAAAGGTTGTAACGGATTTACGAAAGAAAGGAAAAGTTTCGCGCGACATCACTGCCGGATTTGACGTTCAGCCTGTCGATGCACGCATCGCACAATATCTTGGGATGAAAAAACCGCAGGGTGTTATTGTCAGCGACATGGTTGCCGGCGGCCCGGCTGTCGCTGCCGGATTAAAAATCGGTGATGTCGTTCTTGAAGTGAATGGCGAAAAAGTCAATTCCGATAACGATATTCTTGCTGTGATGATTGAATCAAGTCCGGGAGATTATCTCAAATTTAAGGTGTACCGTGAACATACAACGATCGACATATCTTTGAAATTGGAAGCAACTCAGAAGGGACGAAAATGATAGAACGATATACGCTCCCCGCAATGGGAAAAATTTGGAACGATGAAAACAAATTTCGCATATGGCTGGAAATAGAAATACTGGCGTGTGAAGCGCAGGCTGAATGGGGTATTGTTCCGAAGGAGGCATTGAACGTCATCCGGGAAAAAGGAAACTTCAATGTTGCCCGCATTCTTGAAATCGAGCATGAAGTGAAGCACGATGTCATTGCGTTCCTTACGAATGTCGGAGAATATGTCGGTCCGGAATCGCGTTTCATTCATCTTGGCATGACGTCATCGGACGTATTGGATACTGCACTTGCGGTGCAGATGAAACAATCCGGCGAATTGCTGCTTAAAGGAATGGAAAGCTTGAAAGAAGTTCTTGCGCGGCGGGCAAAGGAATTTAAAAACACCGTCATGATCGGCAGAACCCATGGTATCCACGCCGAGCCGATTACCTTCGGATTAAAACTCGCGCTTTGGTACGCAGAAACGGTACGGGATATTGAACGATTGAATGCCGCACTGAAAACAATCTCTGTCGGAAAAATATCCGGTGCTGTCGGCACATACCAACATCTCGATCCTTTCGTTGAACGGTATGTCTGTGAAAAACTCGGCTTGCAGCCGGCGCCGATTTCAACACAAGTGCTCCAGCGTGACCGTCATGCGGAATTTATGAACACCCTTGCTGTGTGCGGCTGTTCGTTAGAAAAGTTCGCTACGGAAATTCGGCATCTTCAAAAAACCGAAGTCCTTGAAGCGGAGGAATATTTTTCAAAAGGGCAAAAAGGTTCTTCGGCAATGCCCCACAAACGGAATCCGATTATTTGCGAACGCGTAGCAGGTTTGGCGCGCATCCTGCGCTCCAATGCACTTGCGGCAATGGAAAATGTTGCATTATGGCATGAACGAGATATTTCACACTCATCGGTTGAGCGCATCATCGTTCCTGATAGCTGCATCCTTTTAGATTTTATCCTTCATGATATGACGAACATTATCGACCGTTTGCTTGTCTATCCGGAACATATGACGCGGAATCTCCATGCAACTCGCGGGTTGATCTTTTCACAAGAAGTTTTACTTGCATTGACGAGGAAGGGAATGAAACGAGAAGATGCCTACCGCATGGTACAGGAACAAGCGATGAAAGTCTGGAAGGAAGAAAAAGATTTCAAAGCACTTCTTCTCGGAAGCGAAGAACTCATGAAAATATTGTCACCGAAAGAAATCGACGAAATTTTTGATCCCAAAAGAAGTCTGAAGCATATCGAATATATTTTTGAACATGCGGGAATTCGCTAAGGTGATTCATGCCGGGCCAAACTGACAAAAAGCCAACAACAAGGAATCCAGTGGTCATAAAGCCATCGGAAGTCCATGGAACGCTCAATCGGCATATGCTGGCGGATGGATTCGACCTCGTCATTGATCTGCAGAAAAGTCACGGTTCGTATATCTACGATTCGCGGTCCAATAAAACTCTGCTGGACTTTTTTACCTTCTTTGCTTCCGGTGCGATTGGGATGAATCATCCAAAGATGACGACACCGGAATTTCTTTCAAAACTCGGGCGGACAGCAGTGCACAAGCCGTCCAATTCAGATGCCTATACGGTTGAAATGGCAGAGTTTGTGGAAACGTTTGCGCGAATTGCCCAGCCGGCATATTTGCCGCATGCGTTTTTCATTGAAGGCGGTGCGCTGGGAAACGAGAATGCACTCAAAGCGGCATTCGATTGGAAAGTGCGGAAAAACTTTGCCAAAGGGTACACACGCGAACTTGGTACGCAAGTCATTCACTTCGAACATGCATTTCACGGCCGCACCGGTTACACTCTTTCGCTGACAAACTCGGAACCGGTGAAGATAAAATACTTTCCGAAATTTCATTGGCCCCGCATTCATAATCCTGTGCTGACGTTTCCGCTTACGGAAGCGAGACTAGAGCAGGTAAAAAAGGAAGAAGCGATAGCGATAGAACAAATGAAAAAAGCAATCGCAGAGAATAAAGACGACATTGCCGCGCTTATCATCGAACCGGTTCAAGCGGAAGGCGGCGATAAACATTTTCGAAAAGAATTTTTTGTGGAATTGCGAACTCTCTGCGATGAAAACGATATCATGCTGATTTTTGACGAAGTACAGGTCGGCATGGGCATCACCGGAAAAATGTGGGCGCACGAATATTTTGTAAAACCGGATATGATGACATTCGGAAAGAAACTCCATGTCTGCGGTTTTGTCTCGAGTACACGCATCGACGAAGTGGCTGAGAATGTTTTTCATGTACCAAGCCGGTTGAACTCTACGTTTGGCGGCAACCTGATTGACATGGTACGCGCAACAATGATGCTGGAGATTATGGATGAAGAGCGTTTGGTGGAAAATGCAAATATCGTCGGAAACTATTTGCACGAGAATCTTCAAGGACTGGAACATGATTTTCCAAAACTTGTCAGCAACACTCGCGGACTCGGATTGCTGTGCGCCATGGATCTGGATACACAACAAAACCGCGATTTGATAAAAGAAAAAGCGATAGAAAAGGGACTGATACTTATCGGGTGCAGTGAGCGAACAATCCGTTTCCGCCCGCCATTAAATCTTTCGAAGCCTGAAGCGGACGAAGGAATTGCTATTCTCCGCCGCTGCTTGCAGGAAATGAAGCCGGTGTAAAATATCTTTATGAATAAACGTGGTGTCAGGATTTCGTCCTGACACTCCAATCCATGGCTTTCAACGTCAGGACGTGATTCCTGACGTCACTCTAAAAGTATTTTTCAACGGTTTGTTAAAGATCGTAGCTAAAATTTTTCTGAGGCTCAATATGGAAACATCGCAGCGAGTTAATCGTGCAGACCTTAAACTCAACACTACTATAGTGAGGGAACTGCTCGTCAGATTCATCAAAGACCAGACAACGAATGCCGGTTTCACAAAAGCCGTTATTGGAATTTCCGGAGGTGTTGATTCGGCTGTGTCCGCGGCACTTGCCTCGGAAGCACTCGGCAAAGAAAATGTTCTCGGTGTGATGATACCGTACCGGACAAGCAATCCGAAAAGTGTGGAAGATGCAATGTTGGTTATTCGGGCAACCGGCATTCAATCGGAATTGGTTGATATCACCAAGATGGTGGACGGTTATTGTGAGGATAACAAAATCACCGATTCACTTCGCCGCGGCAATGTCATGGCGCGTATGCGGATGATTGTGCTCTACGATCTTTCTGCCCGGGAAAAAGCGCTCGTCATCGGCACAAGCAACAAGACGGAAATATTAGTCGGATATGGAACACAGCATGGCGATCTTGCCAGTGCTATCAATCCGGTGGGCGATCTCTACAAATCGCAGATTTGGCAGCTTGCCGAAGCACTGGGAGTTCCGAAATCGGTGATAGAAAAAGCCCCTTCTGCAGATTTATGGGAAGGACAAACCGATGAAAAAGAAATGGGTGTCACCTATGCCAAACTGGATGCGTTGTTATACGAGATGGTTGACGAACGTCATTCCGACGAGGAATTAGTGAAGATGGACTTTGATGCATCGTTCATAAAGAAGATTCGAGTGACGATTCAAAAAAATCAGTTTAAACGCCGTCCGCCGGTCATTGCGAAAGTTTCCTATCGCACCGTCAATGTCGATTTCCGCTATGTTCGAGATTGGGGTATATGAAATGTCAGAGTCCATTCGCACTGGCACTCTTTATCTCGTTGCTACTCCTATTGGCAATCTTGAAGACATCACCTACCGTGCTGTCAAGGTACTGGCTTCGGTCGATCTTATTGCCGCTGAGGATACCCGTAAGACAAAGATATTGCTTGATCACTATAACATCAGCAAACCGATGATGAGTTATTTCAGCTACAACGAAAAAGCACGAGCGCCGCAATTAATCGAAAAACTTCTTGACGGTCAATCCATCGCACTTGTCTCCGATGCAGGAACACCTGGAATTTCCGATCCGGCATTTCATATCGTTCAACAAGCGTTGGAAAACGCAATAACCATTATTCCGATTCCAGGTCCGGCCGCATGCATCGCAGCCCTCATTGCCAGCGGCCTGCCGACGGACCGTTTTGTGTTCGAAGGCTTCCTGCCGTTGAAAAAAGGCCGCAAGACAAAGTTTGAATTATTACAATCGGAATCCCGTACGATGATCATCTACGAATCGCCGCATCGCATCATCAAAACGCTGACCGATATTCAAACATATTTTGGGAGCCGCAATGTTGTCGTTGCCCGCGAATTAACAAAAAAATTTGAAGAAATCGTGCGCGGTTCAGTGCAGACTGTTCTCACTGAGGTATCAAAAAAATCTCCACGCGGTGAATACGTTGTCATCATCGAAGGAAACAGGTCAAAATCCGATGCTGTGCTGACCCCGGAATGACCGCAATCTTCTCTGACTTTGCTGATTCCTTTTTCCACATGAATCTCTTTCCTTAAGATACTTTGTCTCAGGTTTGTCTTTGTCAACGAACAGTCACAAAGAATTTATATCTCGTATCAATTTCTTCCCCATAATATAAATTCCATATTTCTTCTGAAAAAAGATTTGGAATGCAATATCTGCATGCACGTGCAAATTTTGCATAGTAAAAAACGCATTGAGGCGATTTCAATCCAGTGTGCCTATAGTTTCCACGGTACCAAACTTGCAATATTTTCTGTGCAGATATATGCACTTGAATGCTATGACGTTCATAATAAGATGTATACAAAAACCATTAAACTTTTCATTATCTCTTTGCATCCAACGATGAGATTAACGGATAACCAAATCATCATTAAATTGAGGAGAGTTTCTATGAAATTGTATTATTGTATTTTAGGTACAGCATTGGTCCTTGTACTGTTCATCATGGGTTGTGAAAAGTCGTCGACGATGTCGACTCAGCCCGGTATATTCACGCCTGTTTCACAACAGGATCAAACGACCATGGGAGGTCTCATTTCGCAGGATGTGCTTTTCACCACCGATGTGACGGCATTGAATGACAATGTTCAGACATTGGCAAAGACGGATTCCGTTATTATGCCGCGCGGCTGGGGCCGTAGGATCGATAATGCATCGCGTTCTGTTACATACGATCATATCAATGACACGACCGTATTGGCGACCGTTACTAATACTCTTACCGGGCAAGTATGGATACGTGTCAAACAAACGCCCAAAGATACTATCATCTATAAACCATTGGCAGAAACAATTACCCGAAAAGTAGAATTTCGCCAGGCCTCAATTGCGGGATTTGATTCTCTTCGAAACTGGAAAATAGTTGCTATTTCCGGCGTGCAGGGCGGAACGGCCAATAATGGATTGATAATGCAGAATATAACGTTCTTTATTGACGATGATACTGTCAGTGTCGTCAATCCACTGGATTCACTATTCCAGTTCGTGAATGGGTACAAGCGCTGGGGTGTCCGGGAATTAAGGCCGAATCTTGCTGCGCAGTTCAAAGTACAGGTAACGGTAAAGAGTACAGATCCTGATAGCGATATTGTTGTCGCCCACCGTCCTCTCTGGTATATGACGGGATGTGCTTATGGACGGGCGTCTATGAAATTATTGAGTTCAGTTTCAAATGGCGATGGAACGTTCACGAGAGTATATGAAAATGATTGGAAATGGCAAAGGGCGTTTCCCGGAAGATATTCGGTGTACGTCGGTGCAATAACGCGACAGTCTATTTATGACAATCAAGCAGCGTTCTCTTCCAATGTGTGGGCGCTTCCATACATAGTAGAATAATCAAGAATCTCTTCACACAGTAGCTCCTTTCGTGGCGGATAATGATAACCTCCGGTGTGTTTTATAACCGGAGGTTTTTTATTCGTATGATCGAAGTCGACGAAATGTAGTTATTCGTTGAAGATGACCGGAGGCAGGATTGCCGCTGCAAGAAAAGAATCGAATGTTAAAAAGGGATATCTTGTTTCAACCAATGCTTGGTCATTTCCAACCAGAAGAAAAGCCCGCGCCATTTTCCGAATTGCCTATATCTTCGTTCTATAGTACGATCGCTCACAGCCCTTCCTTGATGATACACTTCATAGTACTTTGCCCGTACCCATGAATCGAGGCCGAGATAGTCATACCTGCCAAGCAGTTTGAGAATATTTCCGGCCGAGTACACGCCGACACCTTTGATGGAACGAAGTTCTTGAAAGAGTTCTTCTGTTCTCAGCTCAGATGAACGCCAGCATTCGACATCTAATGTGCCGCTTGCAACTCTTTTGGCGAACTGCAAAAGAAACGGAGAACGGTACCCGGCTTTAATATTCTTGCGGAGAAAACTTTCCGACATTCCGGCAAGAGCATCCGGTGATGGAAAAGATTTATGTGAATCGTCGAATGATGCGCCGAGATTTTCAACAAGATTATTTACCATGATTTCAGTCAGCGCCCAGCTGCAATTTGTCGTGCATATCATTTTTACAATATCTTCGAAGACCGACGGCGCGCGAAGCAAGCGTCCTGCTTTTGCTTTGGCGATCCAGCGATATTTCGGATACCGCCGTGTTTCGCTGTAGAAATCAGAGAAATCTTCCGTCAATCGCAAACACGATGCGATGTGACGGATGACTTCGGAGCGATCGGCATGTGTCAGTAATGCAGGACTTTGTACTGCGATAGTAAGCTTCGAATCTTTTTGATCTATTATCTGACAAAGGACGAGAGAGCCGTTGTTTAATGTAAGAATTCTGTTCAATGCACGATGTTCTTTATCCACACGAAACGGAAGTAAAGAACACCAGCCATGGCTGTACATAGTGCGCCAAAAGTCGAAATCCTGGGGTGTAGGAAGAGTGATTATTGTAGATCTCAATTCGATATTTCCTTTGTTTGATAGTATCCTAATTTTAATGTAACATCCAGGCAATCGAGAAGCAAAGTAAACGATAAAAGTGGAGTGCGTGATATATTTTGAAGGGAGTCATCGTGCTTGAACTTAGTAAAAAACTGCAAGATCGCACTTATTTTCAATCATGAAACTTCATTACAACTCATACGGTTCTGAATCGTCTCCGGCGCTCATCATTCTTCATGGATTGCTCGGCTCGTCGGATAACTGGCATTCGTTTGGTCAAAAATTTGGCGGGCACTTCCATACATTTGCACTCGATGCCCGGAACCATGGGCGTTCGCCGCACAGCGATCAGTTCAACTATCACGTGATGGCAGAGGACGTGGTTGAGTTTATGATGCAGCAGAGTATTTCTTCAGCTTCGCTGCTGGGGCATTCCATGGGCGGGAAAACCGCGGCTTATGCGGCGCTGCTTCATCCGGAACTTGTTGACAAACTGATTGTTGTAGATATCGCGCCGAGATCATACAAAGCGCATCACGACCAGGTTTTTGACGCACTAACATCTCTTGATGTGAGTGCATTTCAATACCGGAAAGATATTGATGCAGCACTTGCATTGAAAATTCCGGAAATCCCGGTACGGCAGTTTCTCATGAAGAATCTTGCGCGCAATGAGTCCGGCGGCTTCCAATGGAAAATGAATCTCGAAATCATTGAAAAGAATTATGCCAGGATCAACGAAGAACTTCCGCGCGATAGACAATTTAATAAACCAACACTTTTTATCCGCGGCAGTAAATCGGGCTATATCCAGATGGATGACTTGCCGGTTATAAGCCGCCTTTTTCCGAAAGCAGAGATTGTAACCATCAAAAATGCAGGCCATTGGGTTCACGTCGATGCGTCGGAAGAATTTAGTGCTGCGGTGTTAAATTTCTTGTCTTTCTAACTGTTATTCAGTAGCTTCCCGGCGCAACTTTTTAGCCGATTTTTCCGTTATATGAGCAGTCTATGACACTACAATATCTATTCCTAAATTCTTTCCAATTAGCATATATACATATTCCAGGGGAATCTATGAAAACTTTCTTGTTGTTCGGTTCACTCTTTTTCACCCTATCGATTTTTCCTCTTCTGTCATTTGCCCAAAAACAAACTCCAAAGAATGATGCACCCGATATTGACATCCCATACAAAAAATTCGTGCTTGGGAACGGGCTCACACTTCTTGTGCATGAAGACCACAAAGCTCCCTTCGTTGCCGTTAACGTATGGTATCATGTCGGCTCAAAGAATGAAAAATCAGGCAAGACAGGATTCGCTCATTTATTTGAACATCTGATGTTTAACGGAAGTGAAAATAATGATGATGATTATTTCCAGGTGATGGAACGCGTCGGTGCAACCGATCTCAACGGTACGACGAGTGAAGACCGTACCAATTATTTTCAAAATGTTCCGTCAAACGCAATAGATCTTGCACTGTGGATGGAATCGGACCGCATGGGACATTTGGTTGGCGCCATCAGTCAAAAGAAATTGGACGAACAGCGCGGCGTCGTGCAAAACGAAAAACGCCAGGGAGAGAACCAGCCCTATGCTATTTCTGATGAACTTATTACGAAGGCAACTTGGCCGGCCGCGCACCCGTACGCGCATACAGTGATCGGTTCGATGGAAGATTTGAATGCAGCATCGCTTGATGACGTGAAGGATTGGTTTAAAACCTCCTATGGCGCAGCAAACGCAGTTTTGGTTGTTGCAGGTGATATCGATGCAAACACTGCACTGGAAAAAGTGAAGAAATATTTTGGTGATATTCCATCCGGTCCGCCAGTGGTGCATTTCAATTCCTGGACCGAGAAGCGTGTCGGGGAGCAGCGGCAGGTTGCGCAGGATCGCGTACCTCAAGCGCGTATATATAAAGTATGGAACATACCGAAGTGGGGAACGGCAGAATGTCAATACTTAGACCTTTTAACCGGTGTCCTTGCTTCAGGAAAAACGTCCCGCCTCTACAAACGCCTTGTGTATGACGATCAGATTGCGACAAACGTCAACTCGTATCTTGATGAGAGAGAAATCGCGAGTCAATTCTATATAGAAGCTACGGCGAAGCCGGGTGATGATTTGAAGAAAGTAGAAGCTGCTCTCGATGAGGAGATCGCAAAATTCATAAAGTCCGGTCCGACGGAAAAAGAACTTGAGCGTGTCAAAACTCAATATGTTGCGGGGTTTGTCCGCGGCATTGAACGCATCGGCGGATTTGGCGGCAAGTCCGACATACTTGCGATGAATCAAGTGTACGGCGGATCGCCCGACTATTACAAGACAACATTATCGTATGTTCAGAAAGCGACCGTAAACAATTTGCATGAAGCAGCAAAACAGTGGCTCTCGGACGGCGCGTATGTGCTGGAAATATACCCTTTCCCGAATTATTCAGAAACGAAAACAGATACCGTTGTTCGCAAGGTGCTTCCGAAAACGGGGGAAGCTCCAGAAGCAAAGTTTTCAAAACTCGAACGCACGGTTTTATCCAATGGACTCAAGATTATTCTTGCTGAACGAAAATCTGTGCCGGTTGTCAACTTCAACTTATTATTTGATGCAGGGTATGCATCGGATCAATTCGCATCTCCCGGCACGGCAAATCTTGCGATGAATATGATGGACGAAGGAACGACAACACGCAATGCTTTGCAGATTAGCGAAGAGTTGGCGATGCTCGGTGCGAACTTGAGCACAGGATCAAATCTTGATATGTCCACTGTTTCGCTTTCCGCGCTCAAAACAAATCTGGATGCCTCGCTTGCAATCTATGCAGATGTCGTATTGAAGCCATCGTTCCCGAAGGAGGATTTTGATCGATTGCAGAAACAAACGATTGCCGGTATTCAGCGGGAAAAGACTCAGCCCGTACAAATGGGACTGCGCGTGCTGCCGAAATTACTGTACGGAAATGATCACGCGTACAGTACTCCGCTGACGGGTTCAGGGACGGAAGAAACCGTGGCGAAAATGAACCGCGGTGATATGGTTAAATTCTATCAGACGTGGATTAAACCGAACATAGCCACGATGATTGTGGTCGGCGATATTACGATGGATGAATTGAAACCGCGGTTGGAAAAATTATTCAGCAGTTGGAAAGCAGGAGATGTACCGAAGAAGAACCTGGCAGCGGTGAATCTGCCTGACAAGCCGAGTGTGTACATTTTAGACAAGCCCGGGGCGCAGCAATCGATTATTTTTCCCGCAAATGTCACAGTGCCGAAGAACAACCCGGACGCAATCGCTATTGACGCAATGAATACAATCCTGGGCGGCGCTTTTACTTCCCGTATCAATATGAATTTGCGTGAAGATAAGCACTGGTCGTACGGTTCCGGCAGTCTTGTGTTCAATGCGCGCGGACCACAGCCGTTCCTGGCGTATGGTATTGTGCAGACGGATAAAACAAAAGAATCGATGATAGAACTGAACAAGGAACTTCGAGATATTCTTGGTCCGCGTCCGGCGAGTGCAGATGAATTGGCGAAAGTACAGAGTAACATGACGCTGGAACTTCCCGGATCATGGGAAACGAATAACGCGGTTATCGGTTCGATTGCCGAGATGGTGCGTTTCGATTATAGCGGCGATTATTTCGAGACTTTTGTCAAGAGAATCAAAAGTTTAACTCTTGATAATATCACCAATGCGGCAAAGAAAGTTGTGCATCCTGACAATTTAACCTGGGTAGTGGTCGGTGATCGTTCAAAGATCGAAGCAGGAATCCGCGAACTTGGATACGGCGACGTAAAGCTGATAGACAGTAATGGAAATGTGATTCAGTGATGAGATAACAGATTACAGATTAGCGGAGCGTAGATTGGGGATTGGAGATTTCTGATTGGTGTCCCTTTCCCCAATTTTTTTATCTAAAATATCTCATCGCATATCTCCATTCTTGACTTACACAACCTGTCCCGCCGCCCATCCGGATGACCACGCCCACTGGAAATTGTACCCGCCGAGCCAGCCGGTCACGTCGACCACTTCTCCGATGAAATAAAGTCCCGGTACCTTTTTCGATTCCATGGTTTTTGAAGAGAGCTCGTTCGTATCGATGCCGCCGACTGTGACCTCCGCTTTTTCATATCCTTCTGTTCCGGTCGGAGTAAGGTGCCAGTTCGTAAGAGATGCCGCAATCGATTTTAAATCGCCTGTCGAATATTGATTCATCGGTTTTGATCCACCGCGTAGTTCCAGCCAAATTTTTACAAAGCGAGTAGAAAGGAATTGCTCCAGGATCGTTGCGAGCTGTTTCCTGCTCTGGCGATGTTCTTTCAACACATCAAGAATGTCGATCCCGGGTAAAAGGTTGATAGAGAGAGAATCTCCGGGATTCCAGTAAGACGAAATTTGAAGGATCGCAGGACCGCTTAAACCCCGATGTGTTAACAGCATATTTTCACGAAATGAAATTTTTGGGCACCGAACTTCCGCATCAATCGAAATACCGCTTAAATCTTTGAAGGATTCGAAATCCTTGGAATGAAAAGTGAGCGGCACTAATCCCGGTTTTGGTGCAATGATATTGATTCCGAATTGTTCCGCAATGGCGAGACCATAATTTGTTGCGCCTAACTTTGGAATCGAGAGCCCTCCTGTCGCGATGACGAGAGAAGGAGTGACGAGGGACGAGGTATCCGTTGCGACAATAAAAGAATTCTGCTTTTCGATGTTCGCGATGCTGACTCCAGTCCGGATTTCGACATTCGCTTTTCGGCATTCTTCCAGCAGCATGCGGATGATTTGTCCGGCACTGTCATCACAAAAGAGTTGTCCGTGTTTTCTCTCATGATAGGGAATGCCGTATTTTTCAATCAGAAAAATAAAATCTGTTGTTGAATATCGTGCTAATGCAGATTTGCAAAAGTGATGATTCTGCGAAATGAAGTTCGACGAATTCACAATTCTGTTTGTGAAGTTGCATCTGCCGCCCCCGGAGATACGGATCTTCCTGCCGATTTTTTCGCAGTGATCAAGCAGGAGAACGGAACGGCCGCGTTTGCCGGTCTCGATGGCGCACATGAGTCCTGCCGCACCTGCTCCAATAATGATGACATCTGCATTCATATGATAACCATTGTACACTAATAAGATATGTACTTCAAATTCGCGGATTGAATTAATCAAGAAATGGCTGGGTGTCGAAAGAAGAGCTTGATTTTTGGAAAATAAAGCGTAGAGTCCGATGATCACATCGGACATTTACGGTACTTGATCCAATCAGTGATCGGATTCTACAAAACAATGAAGATTCATATTTCCGTAGGAACTCGCAGTAATAATCCGTATATTATTTCAGCTGCAAATAGCGGCTACCCGCATCCGTGCAATTGAGCATCGGAAGCGGACATTTGAGACTCGCTCTCTGATGACAATTTAGCTAACGCCATAACCAAGAAGCAATTTTTGACCGTATGGCGAAGTGTGGTTCTAAGATGGTGAAAGAACCGGCACTAAGGTACTGCACGGAAGAACCCGACCAATGATGTGTTCTTCTCTTCAAGTCGCTTCAACAGCGCACTTGTACGCAATTTGTAAAAGCGTATCCGCCTAAGGCGGAATTTATCTTCTGCAAGTTTTCTATTCTGTAAAGCGTGTTTCCTCATTATTATAGTAAGGATGTATTTATGCCATTTTCAAAACTTGGCCTTGCGGATGAACTTGTACAGGGCATTCTCGCAACAGGCTATACCGCACCCACCGCAATTCAGGAGCGTGCCATTCCATTAGCAGTGGCCGGCCGTGATATTATCGGTTGTGCACAAACAGGCACCGGAAAGACTGCAGCATTTGCCCTGCCAATGCTGAATCATTTCATTAAAGAAAGACCTCTTCTCAAGGGCCACCAAACCCGAGGTCTCGTTTTAACACCGACACGCGAACTTGCCCAGCAAGGAGAAGAATTTATTGCAGGCTACGGCCGCTTCGCCGGTTTGCAAAGTATGGCCATTTTTGGCGGCGTCAATATGGAAAACCAGATTAGGCGTCTGCGGCGCGGTGTCGATATTATTGTTGCGACGCCGGGGCGTTTGCTTGACCATCTCAGCCGGCGCACAGTCGATCTTTCACACGTTGAAATTCTCGTGCTTGACGAAGCAGATCGAATGTTCGATATGGGATTCATCGATGACGTTCGTAAGATCATTGCAAAAATTCCTGCAAAACGTCAGACACTTTTGTTCTCCGCGACGATGTCGAAGGAAGTGAGAGGACTCGTTGCATCCATTCAAGATAAACCTGAATTGATCGAAGTCGGAGTGCAGCGGCGCCCGGTGGAAACCGTGAAGCAGCATTTCTATTCATCACCGCAGGAATCAAAAATGGATTTGCTTTTCCACATTCTCAAGACAGAGGAGATGGACAGCATTTTGATCTTCTCCCGCACGAAACATGGCGCGGATAAAATATCCAATAAACTTGAAAAGAGCGGTATTAAAGCGGTTGCCATCCATTCCAACAGAACGCAAGCTCAACGGCAGCGGGCACTGGCAGGCTTCAAACAGGGGCAATATAAAATTATGGTTGCAACCGACATTGCGGCTCGCGGCATCGATGTGGAAGGAATTTCGCACGTCGTGAATTTCGATACACCCACATTTGCGGAAGATTATATTCACCGTATCGGCCGCACAGGCAGAGCGTCTGCAACAGGTGACGCAATAACGTTTGTCTCCAATCAAGAGCAAAAATATTTGAAGAGCATCGAGCGCTATACCGATAAACGATTTGAATTGAAGCGGTATCCCGGATTCGATTATGCGAAAAGACCGGCCGTTTCGGAAAAAACCAGCGAGGATAAATTCTCCCGGGAACGGCGCAATGGAGGACATGGCAGAAGAGACGATCATCGTGAACGCAGGCGTCCGGATTCATCCGGAAAACCGTACCGCGAACACCGCAGCACGGAATCCACAGGACGACCGCACAGTGAACAGCGGCATTCGGAATCTTCCGGAAAGCCGTACCGCGAACACCGCAGCGCAGAATCCACAGGAAGACCGCACAGCGAACAGCGGCATTCAGATGGCACAAGACGTCCGCAAAGTGAACAACGCCGGTCAGAAAATTCCGGCAAACCGCGCGGTGAATTTAAGCCGCACGAGCATCGAGATGATAATAGAAGCCGCCAGGAAATTTCAACCGAGAAACCAAAATTTTCGAAGAAACCACTTTCTTCTACTACGACTCATCCTGCACACGATGGCGACTGGCGCAATCTGATGGCATCGATGGAGGAGAATCGCGGAGGACTCAAGAAAAAGCTGAAGCGATTATTCATCCGCGATAAAGTATAAGTATTCATCAATAAGATATTTGTGTATCTATCGGCTCCAAATCTTTTTTGATTTGGAGCCTTTTTTGCAAAATATCTTAATTATTGGTCCAATTTATCCAAACAACCTTTAAATCACAAATTTACAAACTTCCATATCACGGAGCGCAATGTATGTAAATTTATTCTAGTGATCTGACTGTATTTTTAACAGCAAACGTGGAAATTCTCGGGTAAAGTGAAAATACAGTTTGTTATACACAGCCGATTGTTATATCGAATACACTAGTTTTAATGGAGCGATCGTCGCTCATTATTGTTCGCGATGGAAGATGATCGAAATGGTCTTAACAAGAAGTTGAAGAAATTGTTTATTTGGGAAAACTTAGGTTAGAATCATCTAGTATTATCGCTGAATCGCGAGTTTCGGATATGTACTATTATCTTGGAACCAATTCTATGCTTGAATTGTTCGTTATTGCAATATTGAAACATTTTTGGTACTATTTACTCACGTTATTCTCCAAATCACAAATTCATTAAATAATTTATCAAGGAGCTATACTAATGAAAAAACTTTTTACGGTTTTTGTAATTATGATATTAGTTGCCTCATTTGCTTTGGCGCAAAAGAAAGTTCGTAAAGTAGTTTACGAAACGGTTGACGATGAATCTGGCACAATGATTGCCGGTGCAAAATTCGGATTAAATTTTGCCACTTTTGGAGGTGATAATTCATCCAATTATTCCACTACAACA
>Ga0182011_10000299_pt1 | contig 42502 bp, 23 predicted proteins | sample 711E1DmetaG_FD_120481 | JGI IMG/M metagenome (GOLD analysis project Ga0182011, IMG submission 120481) | Permafrost microbial communities from Stordalen Mire, Sweden - 711E1D metaG | ecosystem: Environmental > Terrestrial > Soil > Wetlands > Permafrost | place: Sweden: Stordalen | collected...
GGACCGACTACCTCGCGCAATTGGAAAACTATGGAGCCGCCATTCGCGAACTGCACCACAGCCGCATCGCTGAAGACAATATGCTCGGATGGTGGAGCTGGACTGCCTTCTACATGAAGATCACTGAGGGCAACGCTCTCACCAATGCGCTCTGGCTCGCGCAGCACTTGAAACCCCTGGGTTATGACTATTTTCACTTCGACTTGGGATACGGTTACGCACGTAACGAATACACCACCCCGAATGCTTCCGCGTTTCCTCACGGAATGTGGTCTCTCACCCACCGCATTTCCAGGCTGGGACTGAACGTTGGTGTTTGGACCGCCCCTTTCGAGGTAGGCGGACGCAGTTGGGTCTATGAGCACCACAAAGACTGGCTCGTCGAAAACAAGGGGGGCAAGCCCATCCAGATCACGACTGCGGAAGAGATGCCCACAGAACCCGTGTTTGTGTTGGACGCAACCAACCCTGGCGCACAGGAATATCTGGGTCAGACCTACCGCACCATAGCCAGAGATTGGGGGGCTAAGTACATCAAGCTCGACTTCATGGACAACACCGCCATTGAGGGCCGTTATTTTCGGCCGAACACCACTGCGCTCGAGGCGCAGCGGATTGGGCTGGAAGTTATCCGCAAAGCGGTTGGCGAGAACGTGTTATTAGACAAAGATGGCAGTCCGATGCTGAACCCGGTTGGCTTGGTCGACGACGGTCGCGTGTCCCAGGACACAGGCCACTTGTTTGCGCGCAGTAAGGAAGCCGCCCCTGGTATAGCCGCCCGTTTTTACATGCATCGAAACTTTTTCATCAACGACCCTGACGCCTTTACGGTTTCGCGTCAACTGATGGAAGAACGCGAGATTCAGGCTCCCCTCACGTTAAGCGAGGCCGAGGTTTCGATCGCTCTATCCGCTGTCTCTGGAGGAATGTACGAAATCGGGGATGACCTGCCTACCGTGGGAGAAGACGCCGATCGGGCAGCTCTACTAAAGAATCCTGATCTGCTGGAAATGGCGAAGCTGGGCCGCGCGTCGATCCCCATCGACCTTCTGACCTATCGTGCAGAGGATGAGCAGCCGAGCGTCTTTCTGCTGCGGGAAGATCAGCGGCAATCCATCCTGGCGGTATTCAACTGGACTGATCAGATCCGATCTCGTGTATTCCCACTGGGCCAGCTGAATCTGCACGCAGGGCGTGGTTATGAATTCCATGATGTCTTCGAACCTGAGAATCGCTTGTCGGTCGATGGTGATTACATTTGGCTGGAACAAGCCTCCCACTCCGTCAAGCTAATCAAGATCATTGATACCTCGGTCCCCGCGGCGGCCCCTTCTGTGAAGTTGCAGGCGCCCGATCGCGCCAAGGTCGGTGAAGAGATCGAATTTGTCAGTACGGCGGCTTCCGACGGAGTGCCGGCGCTCGCATATCATTGGGATTTCGGCGACGGCACCACAGATGAAGGCAGACACGTGACCCACGCCTATACCACCGCCGGAACACATACGGTTCGGCTGGTAGTTGACGGAGTCGACGCAATTCCTATGGAAAAAGTTGCAACCGTTGCGGTGAGTGGAGCAGTCGTGCTTTTGCCTCCCACCCGCTACCAGGGAAACGACTAGAAATCGCCTTGCCCCGTCGCGGCGGGCGGCGAACTCGACGCACGGCGACCGGCTTCTCTTTATCTTTGATCTCTGCGATCTTTGCGAAAGGAGCGAACGCACACTGGGTGCAACCGCCCCACAATAGACCAAAGCGGTGGCAAGTCGAGGTCGCCAAAAATATGGCAGTTGACAAAAGCTATGAAACGAAAGTAAAAGTAATAGTTCGTAATTTTGCACCGGAAGCTTAAACTTCACACCCGAACTTTCGCCCCAGACCACTTGCGAACATTCGGGCTTAGCATCGAGGAGCCTCACCATGTCTACCCGTTTCTCTCGTTTGCAGATTCTGTCGGCCTTCGTCGTTCTTATGTTCCTGGCGCTGGCCACACCGCTATGGGCGCAAAAAGATGCCGGAGCCATTGTAGGTCTGGTGCGCGACGCCAGCGGCGCGGTGGTGACGGGTGCCAAGGTCACGGTGACCGACGTTGATCGCGGCATTGAGCTGACCCTGTCGACCAATGATGCGGGAGAGTATGTCGCCAGCCCGCTCAGGATCGGGCGCTACAGTGTCAGTGTCGAGAAGGAGGGATTCAAGAAGGCCGTTGCGGGCCCGATTCAGGTGAACATCCAGGATCGCGTCAACGTGGACCTGAAGCTTGAGCCCGGCATGGCAACAGAAATCGTCATGGTCACCGGCCAACGTCCGCAACTCGAAACCGAGACCTCCGAACTGGGCGAGGTGGTAGACAGCAAGCGGATCAACGCACTTCCCTTAAACGGACGCAACTACGCCCAACTCGCTCTCCTCGGCGTCGGCATCGCCGCCGCCGAGCCCGGGTCGCGTGTCGAAACCACTTACGGGTTCAGCGCCAACGGCGCCCGTTCTCTGCAAAACAACTTCCTGCTCGACGGCATCGACAACAATGCGAACCTGGGCGACGTCCTCAACGGCTCCGCTTATGTGGTTCAGCCTGCGGTGGACGCCATCGCCGAGTTCAAGGTCGAGACCAATGCCTACAGCGCTGAATTCGGCCGTGGCAACGGCGCCATCATGAACGCGGTCATCAAGTCTGGCACCAACCAGATTCACGGCGACGTGTGGGAGTTTCTGCGCAACGAAAAATTTGACGCTACCAACGACTTTGACCAGTTCGGTCAACAGCCTTACAAGCAGAACCAGTTCGGCGTTACGCTGGGCGGGCCCATCGTCAAGAACAAGATGTTTTTATTCGGCGACTACGAAGGCTTGCGCATTCGCCAGGGACTGCCGCAACTGTCGGCGGTTCCCACGCAATCCGAGATTGGCGGAGATTTCTCCGCGTTTCTTTCCAACACTCCAGCCATGGCTGTCGATATGAATGGGAATCCTACCACTCAGGTCGCGCTCGACTGCAACGGCAACCCAACCTATCAGGGCGAAATCTTCAATTCACAGATGGCAGGATACAACCCAAACAATCCCAATGGGTACTGCGGCGTCCCCATCGGCGGTTATTCCTCGGGTGTAACGCCAGCCAACAAATTCAATGGCACCAACGGCACCATCGATCCGCTCGGCGCGGAATTGGCCGGGCTGTTTCCCGTTTCCAACACCACCGAGGGGGGCGGCAACAATTTTCTCAGCGATCCCAAGAAAACTGAAACGGAAAACAAGTTCGACATTCGCTACGACCACATCATCAGCAACAAAGATAATTTTTTTACGCGCTTCAGTTACGGCAACGACAGTACTTTCCTTCCCTCACCCTTCAACAACGTGCTCGACGGTGGCAGTTTTCAAGACGGCTACAGCCAAAACCTTGCCGAGGGATTGGCGGCCAGCGAGGTCCACTCTTTCAGCAACAACCTGATCAACGAAGTTCGCTTTGGCTTCAATCACCTCACTTCGCACCGTTATAATCTGAACTACAACATCAACGTCGCGCAGAAACTTAACCCGCCATTTCCCGGAGTTCCTTTCGGACCGAACCTAGGTGGGCTGCCTTCGATCAGCTTCAGCGATGGCACCACGGGCATTGGCAGTTCCGGATACCAGCCCGCGCTCGAACACCAGCACAGTTACGTTTTTAACGAAAATCTGAGCTGGGTTCGCGGACGCCATGCCATGAAGTTCGGTACCGAACTTCGCTTCGAACAGTTCACGATATTAGAGCCGGCCGCCGCTCGCGGCGGCATGTCGTTCGGCAACGACTTCACCGACAATCCCGCCGCGCCCGGCTCCGGAGGCGAGGCCATCGCCACTTTCCTGCTCGGCATTCCTGACGGCGGATCGATTACCAGCCTGAACAACATCATCTATAACCGGCAGATCTACGCGGTCTACGCTCTCGACGACTTCAAAGTGACTCCACGGCTCACCCTGAACCTGGGTCTCCGCTATGAACTCTTCAGCACCATCAAGGAGGCGGACAACCTGGCGTCCACGTTCGATTTCAACTCGCTCTCGCTGATCGTTCCCAGTGGAACCAACACGGCACTGACGCCCACCCTCGCCTCCGAGCTTGCCATTCAGCGCAACGGTACGTCCGGACTCATCAATCCCGACAAAAACAATTTCGCGCCTCGCATCGGCCTCTCCTACCTATTGTCCGGCAAGCTGGTCCTCCGCAGCGGTTACGGCATCTTCTATGGCGGGCAGGAAAACGGCCCATTCTCCAACCCGAGCCCCGGTTTCAATCCTCCATTCGCCGCCTCGCAGGTGTGGGCCCCGCCCTGCACGGCCGCAGTCGCAAATACGACAGCAACTGCAACTAGTGTAGGACCCATCGATTGCTCGCTCTCGCCCGCGAACTCCCCCGGCTTGCCGTTGAACGTCTTATCGCAGGGCTTTGCCACTAACTCGTTGAGTAACCCAAATACGCCGAGCCTATACTCCATTGACCCGCACTTGGTCACGCCCTACACGCAACAGTGGCACCTGGGTCTGCAGTATCAATTGCCGGCCGACACCGTTCTCGAAGTTTCCTATGCCGGCTCTCGCGGATTGAAGCTCTACGCTTTCTACAACGGCAACCAGGCTGTTCCGAGCGCGGTGGCAAGCGATCCCACCGCTCCGCGGCGCCCGGCCCACGAGGTAACGCCTGGAGACACCACCGGTTCTTGTACGGTGGACGCATACTACAACAACCTATCGGCGTACGACTGCAATATCGCGCTTGACACTGGTATCGCCACCTTCCGCTCGAATACCCAATCGAATTACAACTCGCTGCAGGTTCGCCTGGAGAAGCGCTACTCTCACGGCCTCCAGTACGAAGCGGCATACACCTTCGCGCACGCCCTGGACAACGCCTCCAGCGCCAGCCTGGGATCGGTGAACAATGGAGATTTCCAGGACCAGCGCTACCCCAACCAGAACTACGGCAATGCCGACTTCGACGTGCGTCATCGCTTCGTTTTCAGCTATGTCTATGACCTGCCCTTCGGTCGCGGAAAAATGTTTGCTAAGGATGCTTCGGGCGTCGTAGACCAGATTCTTGGCAACTGGCAAATGTCCGGCGTCTTTTCCGCCGCCACCGGCAATTACTACACCGCTACTGACGTGGTTTCGGTATCGAATTCCGATTGCGGTGGTTATGTCGGCTACTATTGCTCACGTCCCGCTATAGTTGGCAATCCCAACGGCAGGCCGTGCGTCGCGGGAACGCTATTCAACACCTGTGCTTTTTCAGACAACCTTATCACCCCTGGAATTATCCCCCAGGGAACATTCGGCAGCCCCTCACGCAACATCATCACGGGCCCCGGATACACCGAGTGGGATACCTCACTGGTCAAACAGTTTCCGATTTCCGAGCAAAAGCATTTCGAATTCCGCGCGGAATTCTTCAATGTGCTCAACCATGTGAACTATTTGTTTGGAAATTTTGGCGCGATTAGCGCTGAACCAACGCCCCTGGAACTTAATGTGGCTAGCCCTTCGAGCGGCTTCGGCTTCCCCCAGGCAGCGCGCGCGCCGCGACAGATCCAGTTCGCGTTGAAGTTTTACTTCTGATTCCTGAATGAGAATTGAACGCATGGAAGATTGCAAAACCAGGAGGGTTGGAAGAACTGAAGGATACATCAAGTTCGTGCTGAAGCCATTTCCCTGCAGATAGCACGGTCAGACGAACCGAGTGCAAGTTTGTGCCGTATGTCAGGAGGCGGCGTGAAAATCATCACTCGAACGGCTTTCCTCTCCACATTGATCTTGAGCGCAGTCCTGGGTGCTTGGGATAGATCGCACTACTCCGGCCCCGCTTCATCTTCCCCGGCGCCGGCCAGCGACGAACAAGTTCTAAAATCATTCGCCGCATTGCAGCCGATCGACGCGCACGTCCACGTATTCAAGACGGATCCGGCGTTTCAGGCGATGCTGGAGCGGCTGCACCTGACAGTCCTTAACATTCTCGTAGTCGATGACACACTTCCGCACCGCAAGCAGTTGAAGCCGCAGATCGACGATGCATTCGCCTTGATGCGTTCCAGCCACGGGCATAGCGCTCTGTGTACGACATTTGATCCCTACAAGTTCAACAACGCCTCGTTCAGTGCTGAGGCGATCAAGCAACTCGATGAGAACTTTGCAGCGGGTGCAGTGGCGGTGAAGATCTGGAAAAATATCGGGATGGAAATCAAGAATGGAGACGGCAAGTTCTTCCTGCCTGACGATCCGAAACTTGAACCCATCTACCGGGAGATCGCAAAGCACGGTAAGACGCTCCTGACCCACGTTGCCGAGCCGGATGTGGCCTGGGGACCACCCGATCCTTCCGATCCGTCGTGGTCCTACTATCAGGAGAATCCTCAATGGTCCCTGTACAACAAGCCCGGCTTTCCGTCCAAGCAGACGATTCTCCAGGCGCGCGATCACTTACTCGCGGCGAATCCTGAGCTTCGTGTGGTGGGAGTTCACTTGGGCAGCATGGAAAAGGACATTGGCAATATTGCCAGGCACCTGGATCAGTACCCGAATTTTGCGGTAGATATGGCAGCCCGGATGGAATACCTCACGATGGCGCCCACAGACAACGTACGGGCCTTCCTGATCAAGTATCAAGACCGCGTCCTCTATGGCACGGACCTCGATCTGCTTGCTACCGCCGATGTCCCGGCGTCGCTGAAAGACTGGGAATCCACATACATACGCGACTGGAAATTCCTGGCAACCGATGAAACCTTTGACTATGAGGGCAGGAAAGTGCGGGGCCTGAAACTGCCGGAAACGGTCCTGCGGAAGATTTTTCGGGAAAATGCCTTGCACTGGATTCACGGCTTGTGATGCGCGCGCTATTTGCCCGGCTCCATATTCACACGAAAGCTGACTTTACTCCTGCCTCCTTCAGCGCGCCGAAATCGTTTTTCGGTACGCGGATCGCGATCTGCGAAAGAAAATGAAAACCCCGGGCCAAGTCTTTGACGAGCACGCGTCCACCCGACTGCAGGACGCCAAGGAATTTACGCCGGCGTTCCCCGTCGAGCAGACGGTCAGATTGTTGGTCATCTGCCGCCCGCTCAGGGCAGCACAGGCTTGATACCGGTAAGTTCGCAAAAATCGACTAACGCCGGATACAAATCGCTGCCATATCCCAAACACGCGTATTCGTTCGTCCAACTGTCGAGCATCTTATCGACATCACAGTGAACAGTTATAAACCCATGAGGCCAGAAGGGAATACCGCACTCATTTAGACGCTGCTCGATTTGTTCCTTCGGCGGCTCGAAAATGCTGGCGCGGGTAATGACCATCTGAAATTCGCCATTCACGCGGCCGACACGTCCTAGCACTCCTTCGCCCACTTTGCAGATGAGTTTGACGGACATCCCGCCAGCCTCTCCTTCTGTGGGGATGCCATGTTCCGAGAAACCTGCTGGGCCTAACTTGCCAGCCAGTGAGGGCGGGCAAGCTCCGTCTCCAATAATCTTGATTTCCTTCTTCTTCTTATCAACGTGCTGCAGATCGCCGTAGTACACGCGCTCTTTGCTTAGCCTGGTCAGCAACCACACTGTGAGCGCTGTATTGAAGTCTCCGAGAGTGGAAGTTCCATAGCCATCCTCCAACATCATGCTTTGAGCGAAACAAGTTGCGGAATAGTCGTTGGCCAGACCGGGGAAAGACTGGATCGTATAGAAGTCAAATTTCTCCTTTTCGACAGTCTTCTTGAGAGCAAGATACAGGCGTATCGAACGCTCGTTGACAACGCTTTTGCCGGGTGCGGCGCCGAAGTGCTTTTCTAAACGAGGCTGAAGGTCGGCGATTTCCTTCGCAGAAACCTTCTCCGCAGCGTGGATGAGCTCGGTGGTATCGCGCGTATCGATATCCACGCCAAACATACGCATCCACTGGGACGGGTCGGCAACTCCGCAGGTTTGACCCATCCCGCGACCACCGAAGGTCCCCAGAGTAGACATGTTCAGGGAATTCTTCAGCTGAGCAGCACGCGCGTAGCTGACAATCTTAAGGATCGTTTCCGAGTCGCCGGCTTCCCCATAGACGAACCTGTGGGGAACCCCGATTTCCAGCAGTCCGCCATGCATAACCAGTCCGCCCACAGGTCGCCAGCCCTGCGATCCCGGGTGCGTCCACAGGAGCACAGCTTTGCCGCCTCCCGCATAATCGCGGATTGCTCCGACCAGATGCGCAGCCCAGACCCAAGTCCCCGAGAAGAGCACAATCATGTCAATTTTCTCGTCGGACTTCATTTTCCTCATGGCGGCGCGGGCTTCTTCTTTCGTGGCCACCACGACTTCGTGCTCCACTACCCCAAGTCCAGCTTGCACGAGAGCTCGCTTTGAACGTTTCACGATGGCGTCATCAATGAATGGCACACCCATGGGGTCCTTGAGCCCATCCTTGTGAACACCGTAGACGATGAATCCGACATTAGGTTTAGTCAACTCTCCTCCTTGTGGGTAAGAAAATCCGCCCGTGCCATCATGGCCGCGCGAAATATCCGGTACTGGTTCATTTGTGCCGCGTAGCTCGCGGCGATTGACTGGTTCGGCTCCAGCACAGCAATCTCATGGACAACCTGATCCACCGCCTGGCTTGCATCCCGGTATTCGCCGACGGCGACACCGGCCAGGATCGCGGTGCCCAGGCACACAGCCTCCGGGGACGCCATGACATGGAGGCGGCTGCCAGTGAGAGCCGCACGCAACTGGAGTCCGAGCGCCGAGCGCGAGCCACCGCCGGTCACGTAAATGTCTCCGAAGTCTCCGGCAGCTTCCGCCAACATTTCTGTGATCAGAGACAGCTCACAGGCCAATCCTTCCAGGATGCCCTTATACAGTTGACTGCGAGTGGTTGCTGGATTGAGCCCGGCGATCCCTCCTCGCGCGAACGGGTTGAACTCCGGATTGCAAGTGCCAATCAGGTGCGGAGTGATGCACAAACCGGTGGGACCCTCAGGGACGTGCGCCTCTAAGAAAGAATAGTGGTCGGCTTCGAGACTGTCGCCCATGGTTCCCGCGGTGACGTGGCCCGATCCATTGCTGTACAGCAAATCGTGAAACCATTTCACCATGATGCCGGAGGGGAAGTAAGCGAGCGTCACGAATTTTTGAGGTACCACGTGGCAGTAAGAATTTAACGCGGCCTGCAATGCCGCGTCGCTCAGGCACGGCTCGTCGGAGCCGACCACGATGCACTCGTAGGTTCCAATGGAATCGTAGACGTGTCCCTTGCCGATCACGCCCACTCCCAGCGCACCACAAGGTTGGTCGTGACCTCCGAGCACAACCGGCGTGCCATGAGAAAGACCGAGATCGCGTGCTGCTTCAGAATTCAGTTTGCCCGCAATAGAGCCAGCGGGAACCGGCACGGGCAACTGTTCCTTGCTCAACCCGGCGACCGTTAAAATTTCTTCGGACCAGCAGCGTTTTCGGATGTCAAAGGCCAAGAAGCGTGACGCCAGGGAATAGTCAACATATGGAGGCAGCCCCATCCGCTGCAGAAGGTATCCGATCAAGGAGACAAAGCATGCGGTCGAGGCGAAGATATCCGGCCGATGCTTGCGTAACCAAATGATCTTCGGGATGGAATACATGGGATGCATCACTAACCCGGTGATTTGAAACAGTCGTTTACGACCGATCGCTTCTTCGCACCAAACAGCTTCGGCAACAGCTCGGTTGTCCTGATTGAGAATCGCGGGAGCTACAGGTCGGCCGTTGGCGTCGAGCGCAACAAATGTCTCGCCATGCGAACTGAGGCAGAGTGCTTGTACAGGATCAGGTGCGTCTCTTGCGACTGCCTGGCTGGAGGCGCAAATTGCGTGCCAGAATTGTTCGGGATCCATCTCCGCCAACGACGGGCGAGGAAAATCGGGAGTATATGCCGAGGTGTGTTGAGCCAGAATCTGCCCGCTGACCGCGAACCGCACGGCTTTGCATGCGCTTGATCCAATGTCGATGGCAAGCAGGCTCATGAGGGCAGGGTGACTCCTTCACCGCTTCCAAGATGTCGATGTTCAGCGAAACCAACGAACTCGTAGCCAAGCTCCCCGACCATTGCGAAAACCGACTACAAGAATTTTCCTACCGCAGCCGTTAGTTCGCGCTCGCCAGGTGCTGACTCAAGGACGCGAGCGACGCCTCCGCCGATTGAGACTTCCTTTACGCCTGAGAATGCATCCGGAGTTCTAAACAACATGATTAGAAAGCGAACCGCCAGGCGCGACTTCGCGGGAAGCCACCGGTATGTCCGTTCGCCGAAGAGCGAACCTTGGTCGACCGTTTCTCGGCGGGGAATTGCGTCGGGCGTTGTACTGAACTCGATGCCTCGACAGAATGTTCGCGCTTTCCAAGGTGGCGCAGTGCGATTGTTTCTCTCTTCCCAGTTGCCAACCCAGGGAAAATCCGCTCTCCGAAACGCGTACACGACCAGAAAATTCTGAGATGGGTTGCAGGCGCTGACAAAAGCGATCTGCAGGTCTGGATCCAGCCGTTGCATCGTATAGTGCCCGAACTGCCGATCCGGAGTCCGTCGCAAGTCGGCGGTTGCGCCTTGTTTTGTAGGAGCATTAGGCCACATAAACTCAGCATCCGGCTGCAGAAAAATCTGTTCGCTGTAGCCAGGAGCGCAGACCTTGGAACGCGTCGCTGGCATGTCAAAAATTGTCGTCCCACATTGCAGAAACGGTGGGCCGAAAGTCACATGCTCATTCCAGGAAATGGGCCGGTCGTAAGCGCTGAGATTCGTCGCTTGCTCTTCGCAGCAAATAATGGGATTCGTGCGATCGACTGAAATTGTCCTGCGGAAATCGATTTGCGCCTGAGGGAGGTTCCGTCCGTAATGGAGGGTTGGCCGGGGAGAATCGGATTTCTTTAGCAACTCCCATTTTAACGATGGGGCCTCTCCGTGAGTTGTAAGTCCGGCTGCTGTCTCTTCCCTTGATGGCGGTCCAAAATGATCGAAGCTCAAACTGTGTCCAGCGATGCCGGCAAGCAGTTTGCCGTCCGGTGGAGGACCATAAACGCGCCGGTGCTTCCCAGGTGAGTAGTCATCTGGATCGATCGTCGTCCATTGCGGACGCCACAGAGGATTCACCCCCGGAACACTGTTGAGGCTCAACTCGCAAATGTGGCCGCCCCCTTGCAGGACGGAAACGTGTCCCCATTCGGCTTTTATGCGATAGCCACCGCGGCCGTCCAATACATTGCTCAGGCGTTGTACCGCTTGCCGCATTTTCTTGCCACGATCACTCAAAGCCCCCCCTAGCGGGAAGAAATTCGCATCGAACCAAAGGTCAAGTTAGTCCGTATTCGAGCGATTGTCAACCTGTTTTGTTTGTATTGGATCGATTCTTTCGAACAAGAGGCTGCGCCGGTTGCGTCTGGGCGATGATCACTTCAACCCCAACTTCGCGCAGGTCATTGATGCATTTGGGGTCCGTTCCATCGTCGGTCACCAAGGTATTGATATCGCTGACTGGCCCTACATAAGCAAAAAACTGCTTGCCGAATTTGCTGTGATCGGCGAGTGCAATGCGAGTCTTAGCCGCCTTGACCATCATTTTCTTGATTTGGGCCTCGGCATGATTGGCGGTGGAGATCCCATAACCGGGATCGATGGCGCTCACGCCCAAAACCGCCTTGTCCAAGCGTATTTCGGAAAGGGCACGCTGCGCCCACTCTCCCGAGAAATAGAATGTGTCCTTCTGCAGATCGCCGCCAGTACACAAAACAGTCACGGCGGCGCTGCGTTGCAGTTGGCACACGATGGTTGGGGAGTTGGTCACCACCGTAAGGCGATTGCGATTGTGCAAGCGGGCCGCCAGTTCCAGTACAGTGGTGCTGCCCTCGAGAAAAACTGTATCTCCATCGAGAATTAGCTTCTCTGCTTCGCGCGCAATGGCATCCTTCTCATCGCTATTGCTCCGTGCCAAGGTTTCATAAGACGGCTGAAACTTTGTGCTCGACATTCGAGACACCGCGCCGCCGTGGGAGCGGACGAGCACACCTTCATCTTCGAGAGCCGCCAGGTCGCGGCGAATCGTTGCGGGCGTCACCTCTAATGTACTGCAGAGCTCAGAAGCGCTGATCGTGCGTTGCATGGTAAGAATCTCGCGAATGCGAAACCTGCGTTCTTCAGCGAGCATGGCGATTGTTGGCCCTCCTCCCGGTGCCGAACTAAACGAGTACTGCTCCATCCTTGTAGCCCGGTTTCTCGAATCCGCAAGCAACCAAAAGATCCCAGGTTACCCAATTGTTATCAGCCAGCACTCGTTACGAAAATACGCAATAGATCACAAACGATCATAACATCACGTGCTCCCGCAGCAATCTGCGGGTGCGGCACGCGCGAGCGGCAAGACAGACTGCAAGGTATGTCAATCAATCCCCCGCCCCGCGAGCGCTACACTCCTGGACTCCTTTCGTGAGGAAGCTTGCCCTTGCGTCGAAATAGAACATTATGGATGATAATACGAATATAAAAGGCCATTGTCATTGACATGTGTGATCGTTATCTATACATTTGTATCGATTCTGCATGGGAAATGAGGGCCATGAGATGAATCCAGGAGACCAAGAGGTAGAGGACGATTCGCTACCCGCAACCGACATGCCGGCAGGCATTCGGGTTGGAGTGCGGACTGCCGAGACTGTCATCCCTGCATTCAATATTCCTTATCTGCCGATGATGGAGCCGGTGATCGCCGCTCTGCATGACACTGACAGCTTTGGCCTGATTGCAGTGGCGCGGTTGGAATGGGTCAAGTTCGAGGCGCGCAGCATGCGGGCGGTTTTTGAAGAATACCAACGGGTCAAGGATGAGCGCTTCACGCGCCTCCATCTTGACCATATTCCGGTCATTGACGAAGACAATCTGCGGGTGGACTTTGAGGCTGAAATCCGGGAGGCGATCGAGCTCGGGTATGAGTCCGTGATGGTGGACGGTTCCCGGTTGTCATTGCAGGAGAATATCCGGGCGACGCGAAAAATCACAGACATCGCGCACGCCACCGGGGTCCCCGTGGAAGGGGAGTTGGGGGCTGTTTTCGGTCACGAAACGGGTCCGCTTCCTCCCTACGAAGAACTCTTCGCAACTGGAAAGGGCTTCACCTCGCCGGAGGAGGCAAAGCGCTTTGTTGCCGAAACCGGAGTGGACTGGCTCTCCGTAGCGGTCGGAAATGTGCACGGGCCCCTGATGCGCCATTGCCAGAAAGTGGAAGCCATGCTGGACCTTTCCCATTTGCAGAGGATCTATGAAACGACGCGAGTCCCCTTGGTGCTGCACGGGGGGAGCGGAATCAAGAAGGAGTACATCCTGGGAGCGACGCGTCATGGCATAGCAAAGATCAACATTGGGACTGCGATTCGCCGCGTTTATCAAGAAGCCCTCCCCATCTCTCAAGCGGCCGCGCAAAAGGCAGTCCACGATGCCACGGTGCTCATCCTGAGAGAGTTGGGTCTTCAAGGAAGCCGGAAACTGGTTCACCTGGATGCTTGATTCTTCGGGAAGACCATGTAGCGCTCGCCTAGTCGATATTGGTCCCGGAGTGCCTCCCCGACCCTCACCACCGTGAGAATGATTTCTTATCCACCGCACCACTCGAGCGCCGCCGTAAGCAGGGCCTCGGCAGTTTGCATGATCGACTCAGTTTCGACATATTCATCGGGATTGTGTGCGCCTGCGCCTTTCGGTCCGAAGAGCAGTGTCGGTATCCCGAACCCGCGATGAATCAGGAAGGCATCGCAAGGATAAGGGGCAGCGGTAACCACCGGCTCTTTCCCGAGAGTCGCAGCCACGCTGGCGATCATGCACCGGCTCCACGGATGTTCAAGCGGCAACTCGTGCCCGAGTAGTGGCGAACCTAACAGAGGTTTCCACTGAACGGGATAACTGCGAAAAAACGGATCCGACTTTTCAAACATCTTCAAGGAGTGGCGAATATCGCTTATGACCGCCTGCACGTCCTCCTGTGGCAGAAACTGAAAGTAGAGACGAAGCGTAGCATCCGATGGCACGCTTAGCGGGACTTCCGGATCGAGGCGATTGGATTCAATTGCCAGCACTTGGACAGGAGCGGGATCGGGAAATTTGGCGTAGGCTCCAAGTCCCTTCATGTTCCTGCGCTTCTTTGACCAGGAATCTACCCATCCGAGGAGCCTGCCAACCGGGATGGCCGGGCTTAAGACCTCGCTCTGCGAAAAATATGCGCTCGGGTCCCCAGCCTTGACAATCAGGTCAACCACAAAACCGCCACGGGTTGCGCGAAAGATTTCAAGCTGTGTTCCCTCGGAGATGACACAAGCATCCGCAGAGTCTCCACGCAGACGTGCGGCCAGAGTGCCCCCGCCGCCACCCCATTCTTCATCGACCACGGATTCGAAGATCAGGTCTCCACCTGGCCGCAAGCCCGCAGCTTTCATGGCACATATGACGCCGGCTTGTGCCACCAGACCTCCCTTCATGTCGAAACTGCCAAGGCCATAGACGCGGCTCTTGCGCAGGTTTCCAGCCCAGGGCGAAGTGGACCACTGGGACTTGCCCGGGGGAACCGTGTCCATGTGCCCGTTCAGCAGGAGACTCTTTCCGCGGCCCGATCCCCGCAGTCGGGCGATCAGGTTTTTCCGTCCAGCATAGCGGCGGTCCTTCCGGCGCCAGCGGCTGCGAGACTCCGCTACAAATGCCGTCTCATAGAGCTCTGGACGGACATTCTTCTCCAGTAAGAAATCGCGCAGAACCAACTGGGCGGGCGTCTCGTTGCCGTTGGGAGGAACGGCCACGGTGTTGACGCGAATCAACGCGCGCAGCAGGTCCACAAGTTCACGCCGAAGAGGACGAAGCAATTTACGGGCTTCCTTCGCCAGAGCGGAGTTGGAAGTTGGAAGAGTCTCGATCATCCTACACCCCTCGCTTTCTCAGTTATGGCTCCAGCATGAACTCAACCGGCTGCCCCGACCCGGGAACCTTCGAGTGCGCCTGCCCACGCTCGGAAGGAATACGGCGGCAATCGCCGTTGGAAACCCACCTGGTTAATCAACAAGGCAATGCTCATGCCGTTGGAGCGAATGCGGGTCGGCATCAGTTCGGAAAGCGCCAGTCAGGCCATTTCAACGATGCGTAGGCTCCGCCTCGAGCGTTCGTACCTCGAACGGCCTCATCTGTATCAGTATTGGCTCTCCTGCGCGAAGTGTCTGGACTTTTTCAGCGGAGTTCCAGGGATCCGTCGCTGCGTATTCGTGCGGTGCATCCGAAGGCAACTCAAACACAGCCTCGATGTCCAACCGGAAATCTTGCTGCTTATCCGACGGATTGCGGAGCGTTACGATGGCCTTCCCGGGGCTCCAGGCGGCCCAACCGTAGATTTCGAGGCGTGCCGGGTCTCCTCCGACCCAATGCGCATCTCTCAAAGTGGCTGCGTTTCGACGAGCCCAGTTTGCTGCCTCTGCCAGAGTGTTCCAATCTTGTGTAGAAAGAAGGGAGGGCGTTATGTACATCTCCTGTAGTTGCGTTCCCGAACCGAAGTACGAGTGAATCTCATCGGCGAAGTCCCGACTGGGATCCGACTGCAGGCCTTCGGCGTGCTGCGCATAGATGAGACCATGCAACATCAGAGAATTAAGGGGAAAGAGCGGGCCTTGCAGCACGATGTTCTTGTAGGTTTGAGCATCTCGATAGGAGATCCAGCGCTGGCGTGAACTCCCTTGGCCGGAAAAGCTGTGGTCTTCGCCGCCGCGCCAGATGGAATCGGCGTACAAGAGCCAGAACGGCGAAGGATAGGTGCCTGTGGTCAAGTTGATAAAAAGGCCAGGGCGATCTTTCCGAAGCTGTCCGATCAAATGGATTGCGGCATCGAAGTCGCTGTCGAATTGACTGCCGGGAAAGACCCGGTTTGCATTGCCCGTCCCGTCGAATTTGAACAGGTTGACTCCATACTTGCGGAGCATTTCCAGGCACACCTGCTCGAAACGAGCATAGTAAATGGGGCCCGAAAGAGCAAAGCCGTCATTTTGGATCTCATATCCGGCCGCGTGCCCAAAGGCCAGACGTTGCTTTTTCTCCTCCTCGTAGCCACCCCATGGGGAAAGCCAAACCCCGATCCCCGAGTGATATTGCGCCGCAGCCTGCAACGCGGGTGTAAATCCTTCCGGGAATCCGGGATTGAAATTCCAGAGGCTGCTGGGGTTATCCCAGCCATCATCGAAGAGAAATGAGTCGAGCTGAACCCGGCGCTTTTCAACCAACTCCTTACCAAAAAAATTGATGCGGCCCCGGGCTCCATCGCTGCTATATCGATTGGTGTACCCGATGTCGTACCACGAGTTGTAGTGCAAGAAGGGCGAGTAGGGACGGGGCCGCTCGCGTTCCAGATACTCGAGAAAGGTGCGGCGCATCTGCCCGGCAGGAGCCACGCCGATCACGGAAGAGTACGTGATGGTCTCACCGCGGCGTAAGGGCAGTTCTCGCGAAAGTGTTATGACCACGTGTCCATCCGCGACTTGCGCCATCGAGAGAGGATGTTCAAACCCGAAGAACATGCTGCCATCGGTAACGGGTGAACCTTTGACCTGACCGGCGAGATGCGCGTCAGGGTCATTGAACTCCAGCAGTCGAACTTCGGCGATGGGCAAGGTCCCGCGCTCGCTGTCAACCTTCAGTTCTTGCCGGAAATAGGTAGAGTCATTCCCCATGATCGCGCACCACACGGCGTGGGTGGATGTTCGTGAATCGACTAGCCTGGTGCAGATCTGCTTGCGCGCCAGTCGATCCGCCGCACGCTGGGCGGAGGGATCAGGCTGCAACTCTGTGAATAGCAGCGGCCCAGCAACCTCCATTTCTCCCGGTTGCAACGTTGAACCATCCCCCAGCTTCAACCCGAATACTCCCGAAATATCGACGATTTTTCCGCTGGAGCGATCTTGTACGCGCATCCTTCCCAGACGGCCAGCGCTGGTTTCAAGATCTACTTTGAGCCATCGATTCTCCAGGGTGTGATGCTCAAGAGCGCCTTGCAGGAGCTGGGTTGGCTGAGATTGCTGGGAGAAGAGGCGGATTGGGCCGCCGATTAGGACCAGACACATCAACGAACACATCAGACTGTGTCCGTGACGGGGCGAGTATGCTGTGACTGACAGACTCAATTTGTCATTATTACTGCGGAGCCGTACGTTTTTCGCTACCATCGTCTCAGAAGAGCACTAAGGCTCAATACCGGCAGCGTAGTTTGTATGTGAGCGATTGTCAATCTATATTGCTTCTTTCTTTTGTCCCGTCTACATTTTCTGAGGCGACCGACGTTGGCACCTTGCAGCAGCGCATCGCCATTGGATCCTCCGCTCAGGTTTGGGGTGTTTTTTAGACTTTTGATAACTTTTTCCAGCTTATCTTTAGTTTCGTCTTGACACAATGTAACATTTTGTGCTCAAATATTTGGCGAACTGTGATCGTTCGTGAGCGAACAAAAATCCAAGCCTTTATTATCAAGGTAGGCTTGGCTTTATTAAGCCCAGCGGGGAGAAGGTTGAGATGAGGAAACTTAGCACATTCGTATTGGTAGTCGGCGTGGCCATGCTCTGGTCGGCTTTGGCTGTGGGTCAAAGAACAGCGGCCACTCTCTCGGGACAGGTGGTCGATCCTACCGGTGCCGTGGTCCCCGCAGCGCATGTCGCCGTGACCGAGTCTTCCACGGGGATCGCCACAGTTGCGCAGGTTAATGCGCAAGGGTTTTATATCGTCTCCAACTTGGAACCTGGCACCTATGTGCTGCGGGTGGACGCGACCGGGTTCCAGCGCTATGAGCAAACCGGAATTGTGATCCAGGTCGGTCAGTCAAGGACAGTGGACGTTCGCTTGAAGGTCGGCGCGACCACTGCGGAAGTTGTAGTAACCGGCGAGTCGCCCTTGGTGGATACGCGGAGTCAGACAGTCAGCTTCGCGATTACGCCTCAGTTTACCGAAGACATGCCCTTGGACAATCGGAGGGTGATTGACTTGATCGCGCTGGCCCCCGACACCAGCGCCCATAATCCGGCTGCAAACAATTACTCAAGTCAGATTGCGACTCGCCCGGAAACGGTGGACTCAGGCTTCGATACGTCGAGTGGCGAGGCCCGTGAGAACACGACCGCGTTCTATTTGGACGGCGGCCTTAATGAGGACGCCTACACAGACGTGGCCAATGTTTTTCCTAATCCCGATGCAGTCCAGGAATTTACGGTGGAGACGAACTCCTATGACGCGAAATTCGCCGGGCGAGGCGGCGCTATCGTCAACGTCATCACGAAGGGTGGGACGAACAAGATCCATGGCAGCGTATTCGAGTACTTGCGAAACGGAGACGCCAATGCCAGCAATTACTTTTCCGTTACTCCCGACAAGTTGAACCGCAATCAGCTCGGTTTTAGCCTGGGCGGGCCTCTCGTAAAGGACAAGACCTTCTGGTTCGGTTCATTTCAGCGGACGACATACCGGTATGGGAGTACTTCGAATATCGCATTCGGTCCCACCGCTGACGAGCTCGCTGGTGATTGGTCTGCTGCAGCAGTAGGGGCGCCCAACGGACAACTGACGAATCCATTCACTGGCGCGGCATTTCCTGGCAACCAGGTCGATCCATCGCTCTATGCCCCGATCTCGCTCAAGTTACTCACTTTCGTGCCAACCGGGGATGCCACATCCGGACAATTCAATTACCCCTCAACGCTGACGGAGAACGACAACCAGTTCGTTTTCAAGGTGGACCACCATATTGGCGACAGAATGACAATATCGGCAAGCTATCTTTGGGACAAACTCAATGAGCCGGACATCGTCACTCCCGGCGACATCGCCAGCGGCGGTTCGAGCGGCGCGGCGAACCAGGTATTTACGAGTCAGCATGCTGCGTTGAACCTGTCGTACCGTTTTGGAAACAACCTCTTGACCACCCTGGGAGCGACGCTGAGCCGGGTCATATATGTCGAGTCCGGTATATCCCAGTTCAAGAATGACAGTCTGTCGGCTTTGGGTGCAAACTATCCCGACTGGGCCCCCGGGAATCCTGAAGAAGGCTTCTATATAGGAGGATGGTTCACAGCCTACTGGAACGGGGCCTTGGATGTTGCTCGGAACCAGACGGATATCACCAACAACTGGACTTATATCAAGGGCAATCACACCCTCGATTTTGGCGGCGAGCTGCCATTCTATCAAAGTAGGCTTTATCAAGCATATGTGTCTGCCGGCTATCAAGGCTGGTGGGATGCCTATTCGGGCTACGCGCCTCTAGACTTCATGCTCGGTTCCAATGACTTCTACGAACAATACGCCCCATCGTATGTAGCTCCTCGCGGTAAGGGCCCTGCCCTCTATGCGAATGATACATGGCGAGTTAGGCCGCGACTGACCCTAAACTTGGGCGTGCGCTGGGAGCCCTTCCTGCCCTGGCCGGACGGCGGTGGCGGAAAGATCGGAGGTCAAATTAATATCGCCGATTACAATGCCGGCATTCATTCCACGCGATATCCCAATCTTCCCGCCGGATTTCTGGTGCGCGGCGATCCTGGTGTGCCCAACGGACTGGCGCCAAACAACTGGAAATTGCTCGATCCACGCGTAGGGTTGGCATGGGATGTTTTCGGAGACGGAAAAACCAGCGTTCGCGCCGGTTTCGGTGTCTACCACGACCAGCCATTTGGCCGTATGTACAACGAAATGACCAGCACCGAACCGTTTACCGAGGGCGCTGTAATCCAGGGCCCGGTAGTAAATGGGGCGCCAATTAGTGCCTACAATCCGTATGCCGCATCTCCCTACAACGGAACCGCGCCTCCTCTTCAAAACCCGCCACTCTCGAGCACGGTGTTTGCACTGCCCTTGGGAAATGCGGTCGGCTTCTCGCCAAACTTTCAGGCGCCAGCGACCATACAGTGGAACCTCACTGTTGAGCGGCAGCTCGGCCGGGGCATCCTGTTACGCACCGGATATGAGGCCTCGGAGAGTTACCACATGTTCGACTCACGCGATATCAACCCCGCAATAAACGGCGTTCGCTCCTTGCAGGTGGGTGGTTACGGGGGGCCCGTCATCCTCAACGAAAGCACCAGCACGGCCAGTTACAATGCCCTGGTGATCTCAGCGGAGAAACGGATGACTGGGAACCTTTCGTTCCTGGGAGGATTCCGATGGGCGAAATGTATTGACGTAGCCGGCTCTGGTGCAAGCTTCGCCTTCAGTAATTACACCGATCCGACACTACCTGGGCTTGACCGGGGAAAGTGCGATTCCGATCTTGCGGAACAGTTCAAGCTGGCCGCCGTGTGGCGGACACCGGCCATTAAATCGCTGGGCTTTGCTGGCCGCCAAATCCTGGGAGGATGGACGGTGAGTGGAATTCTGTCGAGGCACGGCGGATTCCCGTTCACCGTCCTGTCCTCCGCCGTCAACCCAGACGGGGACAGCCAGAAGGGTCGCACGAATGTGACTGGAGATCCCTTCAGCGGCTCGTGCCCCAACTCCAACGACCCGCTCCACCCTTTCCCCGTCCATACCGTGAACTGCTGGTTCAATACGAGCGATTTCTCGAACCCGGCGGCGGGTGTTATTGACGGCAATTCCCCTCGAAATTTCATCCGCGGGCCCGGGTACGTGAACCTGGACTTTGGGCTCATCAAGTCTTTCGGTATTCCGTACGGACCGTTTGCCGAGACCCAGAAAATTGATTTCCGGGCCGAAGCTTTCAACTTGGTGAATCATCCGAATTTCGGCGCTCCAGACGGCGCGTTGGGAGATGCTGGTACGACATACGGGAAGATCACCACCGCCCAGTCACCGCGCGTCTTGCAGTTAGCGCTGAAATTTATCTTTTGAAGTTGTGAGATGCCGGACGACCCCGCGTCAGGTTCCACTCGGACCTGGCGCTGGGTCTCGGATGAGAAATCGGCTCACACCGTTTTTTTCGGTGGAACTGATGCGAGTCCACCTGATGGCGAGCTTGCTATACTCCCTTTTTCCAGTCTGAATCGCCGCCTTTTTTCAAACGAACGGTTAGTGACCCGTCGGGGTTGGTTGGATTGTGGCAAGCCCAGCGGACAGGACGTCGCACACCCTTGACCTGCAATTCAGCACGCAGAATCACCTGTTGTCCGTCCATATCCTTCGGAAGAATGATGGACGCCTGTCGGAACTGTCCGGCGTAGGGTTGGCCCGCATCCAGATTCCCTCCAACTTTGACGCGAGCATCCAAGCTTTCTGCGTAGATCCCCAACACCCCGGGCACGCCTGCAACGCCATCATTGACGATGCCTAGAATCAGTTCCATGGTGTCGTAGCGTTTTCGTTGCCAAATTAACGATGGGCGAATGCGATACCCGAGCCTTTGTTCCATGGCGCGCAGCGAGTCTGGATACTTCTCGTAGTATCGCCGAACGTTGTCGGCTTCGGTCCAGAGGCCGAAGTAGCTCGTGCCGATGTCGAGGGCGTGAAAGCCTGCGCTCTCGCGATACGGGCGATCGATTGGGCCCCCGATGCGATGGGGATAGTCATCGGCTGGCTGAACTTCATTGTCCTGACCCACAAACAACAGCATGGAGTCCGGCAACTTACTCAAGCAAGCTTGTTCTTCGGCCGCGAATTCGGGGAGCATATGGTGCCGATTTTCACCATCCTCGAGGATGGTGGCGAGCCAGGGCGGACGGTGCGCAAGTTCTTCGATCTGAATCGGCTCATCCATGATCAGGCTATCGGAACGCAGCCAGCATCCGGAACGAACCGCAAGGTCTTGCACCTGACGGTTACCAACACTACTGATGTCAGGCTGGGTATTTACGGCCAGCGGAGTCTTTTCCCATGTCTTCAGCTGGAGTTCCGTCATGCGGACGAATGTTCTCTCCGCGGTCAAGTAATCGGGAAATGGACTTGGAATGTCGTTGGTGTGACCTTCGCCCCAAAATCCATACATCATCAGATCCATATATTCCAGGTGCGGGTCGTCGCCGAATTTCGCGGCGAGGAGTGCATTCAACTCGGCAAATGCCTTCTGGAATTCGGGGGAGTCGTAGCGAGGCTCATAAAAGTCAAAGTTGGTGTGGTGTTCCTTGGACCTGTGGCCGATGTTGACGATGGGGACTTTGTCGTGCAGAAAATCCGGCAGCGACAATTTTTTCGGCTGGATATTCGGACTGGAAAGCTGGATTCGAAATCCCACACCTAAATTGTGACGGTTGGCTGCGTCGAACGTGGCTTCCCACACGGGGGACAGGTTCAACTTGCCGGGACTTGTTTGTACATCGCGCCAGTCGCAGCGGACATACAATACGTCCACGAAGGGCAGGGAAGCCATTTTCTCCACACTTTGTTCCAATGTTTCGCGGCCGCAAAGAACGCCGAGTGCAGGTCCATTTTCCTCCCACGTGTAGCCGACCAACCCGGTACCAAAGTTACGAATGTGATTGCGCGAAGGCTGCGTGGCAAAGATCGTGAACCAGCCATCATCCTGGCTAATGCCGAAGGGTCCCTGATCGAGCCGGTTGACAACTTGCGGCGAGCCAAATTGATGGCCTTCCCATAGATGGTCAGGCACATCCGCCAACATACGCCGAGGGGCAAAACTGCCCGCTGCCGCCAGGGCCATGCCCGTTTTCATAAAGTCGCGCCTACGCATAGACGACCTCCTTACATCCGCATTCGTTGCGGAAGCTCTCCCCTTCGGTTCTTCCCGCTATCTACTTACTAGGGCGTTGATCGCGATCAAACCTCCTGACGCAGGTTGGGATGCAGAGTAAGTGAGCCATCTTCGTTCAACTTCTGATGACACGCCCATCGCACAGGGTAGCGCATGCCCTTCACTTCGATCTCCGCTCGAAGTTTCAATCCCTTGAGTTTCGTCCCTTGCGGCAACACAAACTGTGCCTGGCGGATTTTGCCGGGCAGAGGATAGCCTGGATCCAGGCATCCGCTCTTTAGCATCTTGCCGTCCTCGCTTTCGACCGCGATCCGTAGAACGCCCGGAACGCCAGCGATGCCGTCATTCGCGAACCCGATGATGAGCCCGAGGTAACCGTTGTCTTGGTACATCCAAATGAAAGACGGCCTCACGTTGTAGCCAATTCGCCGATTGATGCGATCGAACCATTGTGGATATGCCTGGTAGTAACTCGCAAGATTCTTTGCGCTTATCTGGTGAAAGTTCCAGAGTGACCAGTAGTTCGCTCCTATATCCATCACGTGAGCAATCATGTTTTCAGCCGGCGAGATTCCTTCCTGCACGGCGGCCGCGTCGGGAGGCTTGCCCGGCAGCCCCTGTTCGAGCAGCGCGGCAATCCATGGTGGGCGGTTGCTGAGCGTTTCAATCTGCTCGTTCTCAATGAAGATCGTGTCGCTTCGAATCCAGTTATTGCTGCGAACCGTGCGATCGAGGAGTTCGGAGTTCCCAACCCGGCTGAAGTCGGGCTGGGTATTGGTTAATAAAGGAGTCTTGGTGAAGTGCTCGAGCTGAACTTCGAGCATGTTCATCCAAGTCCGTTCCGCGGTCTGGTAATCGGGGAAAGGAGTATTAGCGAAGGGCCAGGTGTGACCCTCTCCCCAGAAGCCATACATAAATGTGTCGATAAACTCGACCTGTGGGCTCCCATTGAACTCCGCGGCCAATAATCCAACTAACTCCTTGAATGCTTGCTGAAAAAAAGGATCGTCATATCGCGGCTGGTAACGTCCGTGCGGATTGCGCAAGTATCTTTCCGCCGCTGCGCTGTTCTCCTTGTCATTCAGTACGAGATCAACCTTCGGTACTTTTTCCAGCACGAAATCAGGCAGCGCCGCCTCGTGCGTGTAATCGGGAGCGCACATCTGCACGCGCAATCCCACGCGCTTGTTATTCTTCTTGGCCAGATCAAAGACAAGTCTTAGGTAATCCGGCAATTCAAGTCGCCCCCGCCGCGGCTGGACCTCCCGCCACGTCGGACGGATATACAGCTGCTGCCCCAGCGGGAATTGAACGAGTTCCTCGATCGCCTGGGAAACGTTGTCGGCTTTGATTTCTTCGGTTCCACTATCAGCCGTAATGTAGGTCACAAGCCCCTTGCCATAGTTCGGCACAACTTCTTCTGTAGGGGTCGTCGTCATCACTACTTCATCGCCGGGAATGGCGGCATCGGGCTGATACTGCGGGAAAGGCCCCTGATTGAGGCGGTCCATCACAGGAGGACCAAAACCAAAATCGTATCTATCCCAATTGTGAGCACGGACGAGTCCTTGTGCCCTGTTGGTTCCTAGCTCAGCGGCGACTGCCAAAGCAACACTGCTCTTGAGAAAATCTCTGCGCTGCATCGAAGTGGTACCTCCTTCAGTCCTGTGATTTCCATCTGGTCATACTAATTCACCGTTTCCGCCGTAAGTGTTCTCGCAAAATGCGGACGGTTGTCAGGCGTCGGCTCGTGCCAAGAACTGGCGGACGACGCATTTGTTGCTCAGTTCAGCACTTTCCCGAGACATCCCGAGGATCATTGTTAGAGTTACAAACCCTCGGGAAGCAATCGGCTAAAACTGTAACTTCAACGCAAATTGAATCTGACGCTGTGGAATCACGGTTGAAGTGATTACTCCCGCGGCTCCAGGGCCATCTGTGATGAAGGCGTCTGGCTGAGAAAATACGGCGTGGTTCAAAGCATTAAAAAACTCTCCACGAAACTCGAGACGAACCTGCTCGGTGATGTTGAAGAATTTATGCGCGGACAGATCCACAGACTTCTCTCCCGGGCCCTCCAAAACATTCTTGCCGGAATTGCCGAAACAATTGCACGTCGGTACCGGAAAGTCGTCTATGTTGAACCACAACGCCGGGCTCGGATGCGCAAGCTTGCCGCTTCCGGTGCGATCGGTTCGCATCAAGCCCTGCGAACCCGTGTTGCTGGGGTCATATCCCATTTCCGGAGAGAAGGGAAAACCGGAACGGAATGTGAGAATCCCGCCCAAGTGCCAGCCTCCCATAATCAGGTCCGCTGCCCTGCCGTCGTGGAGGAACTTTTGGCCTTTTCCAATTGGCAACGCATAGTCAAGGCTTGTTACCCATCGCCGCCGATTATCAAAATCAGAAAGCCCTTTCTCCGCGGCAAGATTATAACTGTTCTGGGGCCACGGAGCATTGCAGCAAATTTCCGGTTGGTCGTTGATGGATTTGCTATAAGTAAAGGCGCTCAGGAGATAGAGACCCTGGCTCGTGCGCTTTTCGGCTTTGAGCTGAAATGCGTGATAAGTCGAGTTTCCGCGATTCTCGATCGAAGCGAATGGTCCATACTGCGGGTAGGGCCGATCGGCTTGATCGAAAGCGGCACTTGGAGTGGGGATCTGGTTGCGATCTACAAGGACCTGGAGGTGCGTTCCTTTGGAACCCACATAGGCTGGTGTAATCAATACTCGGCCGGGTAACTGGTATTCGAGATCGAGGTTCCACTCATCGTAAACAGCTGTGTGCGGATTCCAGTCTTGGCTTGTAACACCGGCGTTTCCGGCCTGGGTTGGATCCAGCGCCGGGAAGCCGTTTGCTAACGTCACGACGGACGGCGTTATTCCATCGCTCGTGAATGTGGGCTCATAAAAGAACGGGAGGTTGTAGTCGATCTGCAGCGGATCGCCGGTACGGATTTCTTGCGAAACAAAGAACCGCCCATATCCGGCACGAACGACCATGGGGCGAGATTGGAATGGGCTGTATGAAAATCCGATCCTAGGCGCGAAGTTCGTGCGGGCAGGTGTGGCCAGGTTCTCAGGATAGCCGCGCGTACCGGCGGAGATAATCAGTCCCTTCGCATAGTCGAAATTACTCTGGCGGTGATGGGCCTCATATCCCGGGGTCGCATAATCGTAGCGCAGGCCAAGGTTGAGCGTTAGCTTCGGCGTCGCTTTATAGGTATCTTCAACGAATGCCCCATAGATATGCTGACGATTGCCGAAGTAAGTAACCGTAGAAATCTTGGCAGAAATGGGAAGGCCAACAAGCATATCGGCAATGCTGTTGCCAGTGGCATCAGGTGTATTCGGATCTGCCGTGAATTGACCGCTGAATTGCAGGTTCCCACGCGGTTGGCCGATCTGCAGAAGATTGAACTGATCCCACCGAAACTGCGGCCCGGCCTTGATCAGGTGCTTTCCATGCACGAAACTGAGGGTGTCGTTGATTTGAATGTCTTGACTCGTCACCTTCGTAGGGGTGAACAACGGCTCGCCTAGTCCGGCATACCCGTTGAATCCGAACCACGTAAGCCCGTTGATCGATGGATTGTCTGGGACTCCGGGAACTTGGAGGTCAGCGGGTGGATAATGCTGGCCATAGGTGGGAGAATTCGAGATGTAGTGGACGTAATTGAACCCCAGACGAAGTGCGTTTACCAGACTCGGGCTGACGACATGGGTATAGCCCAACACCGCCCCCCGTGTTACTAGAGGCCGATTGCCGGTGTTGTAACCTCCTCCGTCGGCAATTCCGGAAAACACCGGGCCCTGGAAACGACTCTGCTGGCTGAGGGAGAATCTCTCGAAGAACTGGATTTTGGAGGAGACATTCTCATCAGCTCGCGCATCCATCTGATCCACTTGGTTGGTGCCAGGGGCATTGATCTGGTAGTTGTTGCCGCCGGGAGTGGTGACTGTGGGATAGAGCGCAGCATAATTCAACCCCAGTTGACTCATGCTGCCAGACGGAATGATGTTTGCCTGTCCCGAAATTGGCAGACCGGTTACTGGGTCAAATCCGAAACCGTCACGTACTAAAGGGCAGGGCGGGTTGTTAGAGGTTCCACAGTTTGCGGGATTCTGCACGGTGCGCGTTGTGGTGGGATCGTAGATTTCGTTCTGGTACATCCGACGGCCTAGGGCATCCAGTCCGATTTGCGGTCCGAGAATATCGCTGAAATTCCCCTCTGTCTCGAGTGTGGAAGGAATCGTCGCGAAGTCGGTGCGCGCCGAATGAATCCGCGTGCCTTCGTAGTCGACAAAGAAGAAAGCCTTGTCCCTAATGAGCGGGCCGCCAAGCGTTCCTCCGAATTGATGCTGTTTATACGGTGCTTTGGGCTGGTCTGGCGATTCGAAATATCCTCGCGCATCAAGGGCATCATTGCGCAGAAACTCCCAGGCGCTCCCGTGGAATTGATTTGTTCCCGACTTCGTGGTCGCGTTGATGACAGCTCCGCCACTTCGCCCGAATTCCGACGAATAGTTCGAGGTCTGAATCTTGAATTCGGCAATTGCGTCGGCGCTACTCAATACGGCGACGTCGCCGTTATCGTTGGAGTTGTTGTCAACGCCATCAAGGATAAAGTTGTTTTGGTCGCCTCGTGTTCCGTTGACAGAGAAATTCCCGCCCGCATTCCCGTTGGTTGGCGTGCTGCTGCCATTGACCGGCCCCTCGGTGATCTTCGTTACGCCTGAAGTGAGCGTGGCAAGATCCGTGTATCGCCGACCGTTCAGCGGCAACTGCTCTACTTGTTGGCTGCTGACAACGTCGCCCAAGGAGGCTGTCTCCGTCTCCAACAGAGGAGGCTCCCCGGTGACTTTCGCCGTTTCGGTGACCGAGCCAACTTGCAGACTGAAATCCAGCCGGATCGTCTGCTGTACATCGAGAACGATGTTCTGGCGAATTTCCTTTCGGAAACCGCTTGCCTCAACTGAAACCGCGTATCTGCCAATCTTAAGCGGCGTAAGCACAAAATTGCCATCAGAATCGGTCTTGGCGTTTGTCGCGGAGCCGGTGTCCATCTCAGCAGCGGTAGCCATGGCACCGGGGACGACTGCGCCTGTTGCATCCCGGACAGTACCAACCACCGTGGCGGTGTCGACTTGCGCCAACCCAGGCACTGCCGCGGAGATCAAACAGAGCAAGACGACCTGTAACGTAATGTTCCTCACGGTAATTCTCCTTCCTTCGAAGAAGCATATTGTCAGATTGAGAGTTTTGGCGGCAGTCCTCTGCCATGAGAGACTCAGAACCCCGAGTATCGAGACGTCCACTAGAGGCATACGCGCACGCTGGGTAAGGTAGCTCCGGGTCGCAACCCCAAGCCAATCGAACCATTTCTATTTATAGCGTTTTGTTTCTTTTGTCCAGTGTAAAATAAAACAAAACTGCGATAATTAAAGAAACTGTGCTCTGTAGCTACACGGATCCGGCTGTTTACGAAGGCGCCAGAAACGACCGTCTTGCAGCTTGAGAATTCCAAGTGGCCAGGTGCCGAGGATCCTCGCCGCTGTCACTTCACCACTTCTTTCGTGAGGCGAAGCCGGCCGAATTTCTCCGGAACATGAAAGGTATTGCTCATCGTGGGCTGCCATACCACCTGAGTCCGGTTTGGGGGTGGCCCCTGGCTGCGAAATAGATTGACACGAAACTCGTCGCCGACTGACGGAGTCCGGCTTTCCAAAGCTGAAAATGGAATGCGCATCGCTCCATACCAGATCTTCGCCGCCGAATCGATGCGGGCAGCCACGGAGAAGGCGGAGTTCCAGACCCAGCCATCTTCGTGGTGTGGCTTTGTCAAGTCGATGTCGAGATCGATCCACTCGCCCTGGGGTGAGATCTCGAATTCTCTGTATTTCTGAATATTATGAAAATCGGAACCGATGAACACCTCGGCGACATCCCAATCCCAGAGCCGGAACGTCTCCGTGGTAGTACTGGGCGAGGGCTTGAGATTTAGCTCTTCGTAAGGACAAATAAACAAGAAATAGAGGTTGTTCTTCGTCCAGCGCGAGCGGATCTCCGTGCGATGGCGCCCGGCGCTTTGGCCGTATGGTCCTTTTTCGGCATATATCGGGCGAGCTGCCCGCCAGAATGCGACGGCCGGATCGGTGGCCGGCGCTACGTCTTCCTGCGCTTCCGTACTCTCGATCACACCGTCATCATTGGCGATGCTCAACTGGAATCCGATGAAGGTCAGAAAACAAACTATCGCGGCATGACGCATAGCATCCCCCGTGGCGCCAGAAGAAAAGTTTCTCGTCGCCAAATCTGGCGTGGCGACTCGATAGGACAGCATCGACCTACGCGACAATTCTCAGTTGACGAGCGGCGTTCTCAAAATAAATTTTGCGAAGAATCTCTTCTGGCAGATTGAGTCCGTAAATACGCCAGCGTCCCTGCGGAGGGATCTCCGCCGGTGCGTAGTCAAAGTACTCGTCATCTGTCTCCAGGAAACGATAGTAGATTTCATACAGAAGGTCGTTGAACACCTGCTGGGGAAACTGGTCACCGTGTGGAGTGGCGTCGGTCCCAAACAAGACTCGATCCTGGTATTTTTCGAAAAACTTTCGGGCAGTTCGTGGCTGCCTTCCCAATTCTCCGATTCGGGCCGCAATATCCACGCTCATATTGGGAAAGCGATCGAGGTTCTCGGCGACGTTTGCCAGGTTTTCGGCGAAGTTTCCGGCGTGCAGCGCGACAAACTGGGTTTTGGGATGCCTTGCAAAAATCCGGTTCCGGGCGTCCAGCAGTTGGGCATTGCTGGGAGAGTCGCCGCCATAGAAAGACCAATCCGGATGGTTATTCAGCTCCTCGTATCGTTCATTAAAACGATCTGTCGGGGTAAAAAACGCGACCGGATCAGATACGTGAATTGCCACGGGCAGGTTCAGTTGTCCGCATACATCCCACATGGGATCAAATCTTGGGTCGTCGACTTTCACGAGTTCGCCGGAGGTAATATTCTCGCGAAGATAGAGTCCTAAAGTCTTTAGAATCTTCAAACCCCGCGCGCCCTGCCGATGGGCTTGTTCGATCGCTTGTGCCTGAAGCTCAGGATAGCCGGGCTCCTTGAACCGCTCATACGAGGGTTCGGTGAACGTGTAGAATCGCCGGGGAAACGTGCGATCGTACTTTCCAATGGCCTCGCTCAGACCCTTGTCGTAGCCGCCGGTGAGGTTCACCATCCCACGGATGTTCTTGCGATCCATGATCGCGAGCAGTTCCTCCGGGCCGCCCAGATAGACACGGTCAGATGCCAGTCCGACACCGCTCTTGGAATGCGCTGACCTCGTAATGTGGGTGTGAAAATCAATGACCGGAAATTTAGCACGCTCGATCCTCGACTCATGCACCTGCAGCATACTCTTTGGGGAAAACTGGGAAAGATCTAATGGATGGTGCTCGGGCTTCTGCGATATATCTTTGGTCGAGGCGAGCGTGCCGCTAGGCTGCGCAGCCGCGCCGGCCATCAGGCCCATACCGTATAACCACTGCCGCCGATTGATCATATTTGCTCCTGCCGTTCCACCGCAGTTAGTGTCCGATTACGAATTTGTCTAGCCGAACTCCTGTTGTTGTTTCTGAGTCCTTGCGAACAGATTTCGGATACCCTGCTTTTGCGTGTTCAGCCACTGTTGTCCCGGAGAAAAGGTTTCCATCACTGAAAGCTGTCCTTTCCTCAACGGTAAACAATAACAGAACAGTTTAGATAGTAAAAGAAAGTTATGATAATCTCTCTTGTTGCAGCAGCGAGTAGTTTCGTTTTATTCCGACGACGAAGATTCACTCGATCCGACGATTGAATACGTTAGAACAAAGAAGTCACTGTTCTGAAAGAAGAGCCTGATGCGAATCGATTGGGTCACGTGGGGCGTGTTCGCTATCGGCTTGATCATGCTGCTGTACTGGTGTGTGCAGACCATCAGGGAGTTCAGAGATCTGTTCAAGAAACGATCAAAACGGACAAATAATGACTGAATACACGTTCGATGAAATCCATTCTCAGCCCGAGGTTTGGCAGCAGATTATTGATTTGTGCGAAAAGAACGAGCACAAGAGAATTGGGGAATGGATGTGCAGCGACCGGCCAGTCCTAACCGGGTCAGGCAGTTCGTTCTATCTTTGCCTGACGGCCGCGGCTTTCTTTACTCAGTTGAGTCACCGCAGGGCTTTGGCTGTCTCTGCCTCGGAGGTGTGCACTTTCCCGAACGCGCTATTCTCAGAGAAGGAAAGGTACTCACTTTTGGCAGTTTCGCGGAATGGGAAATCCGCCGAGACCGTAGGGGCCGCTCGTTGGTTCAACGAGTCACGTTCGGAAAAGACGGTTGCCGTCTCCACCGTCGAGACTAGCCCTCTCCTAGAGATCTGCGAACCCGGCCTGCTGTTGCTGCCCGCCGCGGAGCGCAGTCGTTACATGACACGCTCTTTTACGGCTCCCCTGCTGGCGATTCACTATCTGATCGCATCCAGGACCGGAAACAAAGACTTGATGAAGGATCTACGCAGGTTGCCCGAGATCTGCAGACAAGTATTGGATCGGTGCATCCCCATGGTGAAGTTTATTGCCGAGGAGAAGCACTTCGACGACTACGTTGGCCTGGGCCAAGGTCCATTTTATGGCTTGGCGGCCGAGTCGATGCTGAAGGTGAAAGAGATGGTACGAGCGCCCGCCGAAGCGTACCCATCCCTGGAAGTGATGCACGGTCCTAACTACTTATTGGGTAAGAGGACTCTTGTGACTTTGCTTCATGCAGACAGCGCGAAAAACTACGAACTACCGCTGTTAAAGAGACTGCAACCATCGGGGGCCGGCAAATTCGTGATTTGCGAGAAGGCCTCGCCCGAAATCCGCGAGAATGCCGATTTTGTCTTCGAAGTGGATTCCGGGTTATCAGAGTTAGCGCAAGTTATTCTGGCGATGCCCGTGATGCAGCTTTTTGCATATTATCGCGCTCGCAAGACTGGCAACCCACTTGAGTAAGTTGGTTCGCGACTGCGCAAAGGAGCGGCATGGATATTGTGGTTGTCGGCGACATCAACGTGGACCTGATCTTTGCCGGACTGCCATCGTTGCCTTCATTCAGAGAACTCAAGCATGCCAAGAGCATGAAGTTCACTCTCGGGGGTTCCTCGGCGATATTTGCCTGCAACATCGCGCGGCTGGGAGCGTCCACCGGCTTTGTTGGCAAGGTTGGGAAAGATCACCTCGGCGATTTTCTGGTCGAAGCGCTAGTAGCCGCGGGAGTAGACACGTCGCGGATCGTCAGAGACTCCGAACTTCCCACTGGAATTTGTGTGTCGATGTCCTTCCCCAACGACTACGCGATGGTGAGCTATCCAGGAATTCGTGAGAGCTTTTCTCTCAAAGAAATTGATATCGATTACATCAAGCAGGCTCGTCATCTTCACATGTCGAGCTTTTATCTGCAACCTGGTCTCCAGCCCGGCAGCCCTGAGTTATTTCGACAAGCGAAGTATGCCGGACTTATGACTTCGCTTGATCCGGATCATGACCCAAATGAGAAATGGAACGGCGGAATGCAACAATTGCTTCACGACGTTGACCTGTTCCTTCCCAACGAAGTGGAAGCAACGAAGATAGCCCGGACTGAGGAGCTAGAGGCTGCCGGAAAATCCCTGGCTGGTTTCGGCCATACGACGGTGATCAAGGTTGGAGCAAAGGGTGTATGTGTGTTTTGCGGCGATAAGCACATCCACGCCCCGGCGTTCGCGATCCAGCCACTAGACACGACGGGGGCGGGGGACAGCTTCAATGCCGGTTTTATCTTTCAGCATCTGCGTGGCGCGCCGCTGCCAAAGTGCATCGCGTGGGGAAACGCCTGTGGCGCCCTTTCCACCCGAGCACTGGGCGGAACGGAAGCATTCCCAACCGCTTCTGAAGTAGAAACATTCCTTGCCGAGCGAAGGCATGAGAGTGTCGCGATGGGAGGCGAGCCGCCTGGCATATGAAGATCATCGACTACGCTACCGTAGCTACTTTCCTGATTGGCATCTTCTGGCTCGGGTCACGGTTCTACACGTGGATTGGCGCTCCCGATGATTTCTACTTGGCCGGTCGACAACTAACTCCGTTCATCCTCGCGGCGAGCATGACAACGGCGAATATCAGTCTGTTCAGCCTGATCGGAGTGAGCGGAACGGCGTATCAGAGCGGTATCTCAATCATCTGGATGACATGGACCGGCAACATGGCCCTCGTCTTCAGTGGCCTATACGTGATTCCGGTACTGCGACGCTTGCGTATCCGGACCGTGCCCGAGTTTCTGGAAAGGCGTTTTGGAGCGAGCGTTCGCAGCCTGGTCGGCGTGCTCTGGATTTTTCGACTGACCTTCTGGCTTAGCGTCGTACTGTATGCCGGAGTCATCGCTGCGCAACAGCTTACAGGTCTACATTCCTTTGTATTCTGGATTCTGGTCTTCTCCATCATCGCGATCGCGTACACAACGGCAGGCGGGATGTGGTCGATTGTTCTGACCAATAATCTAGGCTTCCTGCTGGTGATGGTAAGCGTTCTCACCATCCTCCCCATCGCGATGAGGGCCGTTGGATGGTGGCCCGGGCTTGCGGCCCACCTACCTCCGGAGCATCTCGAATTTGTACGGCAATCCGGAAAATACAATTGGAAGTTCATTCTCGCCATTCTGCTTCTGGGGTTACAGTGGGCATCGTTAGATCAAGGCCTTCTGCAATCGGCGTTCTCGGCTCGAGATCCGCGGGTGGTTTCCAAAGGAATGGTCATGTCGGCGGTGATGATCACTCCCTTTGCTTTTTTGTGGATCACACCGGGTCTTGCCGCAAGGGTTCTCTATCCCGGACTTGCAAAAGGCGAATTGGCGGTGCCGACGCTTATCGTGCATCTACTTCCTTCAGGCGCACTGGGCTTGGTGATTTGCGGGTTCATAGCTTCGGGACTCTCGACCCTCGGTTCAAATCTGGGGGCGGTGGCGACCCTGATGACGAACGACATTTACGGTCGTTTTGTAAAGAGAGATGCGTCACCGAAACAATTACTAGTTGCGGCGAGAGCAGCGACTCTCATGGCCGGATTTTTCATGGTTTCGATTACTTGGCTTATTCCGCACCTCGGGGGCGCGGTCGAGGCATACCTCACCATCATCAGCATTTTGGATATGCCGCTCTTTGTCATCGCGATCGTGTATGGATTACTTTGGAAAAGAGCCAACTGGCAGGGCGCGATGGCCGGGTATGCTGCAGGAGCGATGGTTGGAGCCATCCTGCGGTTTGGGTTGCATTTCGACGTTGCTCCCGTAACACTGATGAGCGGCGGTGTAGCCTTGCTCGTTTGTCCTATCGTCAGTCTTATGACGGCGTCTGCTGAAATGCATCCGACAGATTCCTTGTCTCTGAGCGCTCAATTCGATGACACTGTAGAAACTACCGTTAGCAACAAAACGATGGCGATGATTGGGACTTGGATCCTGGGGATCGGGTTCCTGGTCTTCTTGGGAGGAATCCTAATGGGAAGCCAGGCAGCGGCCAACGCGTCCGGTGTCGCGATCGGCGGCATGCTGATATATCTTGCTGGAGGGTCGTTGCGCGCGAAAGCCGCGTAGAGAGCGAGGATAAGAAGGTCCTCAAACCAACTGTACCGTTATACCTTGAGCCTCAATTTCATCAATCAACCGTGGATCAACGCCGCGATCCGTAATTAGCCGGTGGATCGCGTTCGTCTTGGCAATCACTGATAATCCCCGTCGACCAATCTTCGAAGAATCGGCCACAATCGTAACTTCACGCGCAATCTGAATCATCAGGGCATCGACCTGCGACCCGAGCATATCGGTGGTGCACAGGCCATAGGACGGATCCAAGCCATCGACACCAAGAAACGCCTGATCGGCGCTCATCTCGCGCAAGGTGCGCTCAGCGTAAGGACCAATCATGGAATAGGAATTCGGGCGGAGAATCCCTCCAGGCAGCACAATGGTAACTTGGGTCAAGCCTGCTAACTCGGTGGCAATTTGCAGTGAATTGGTGATGACGGTTAGAGGATGCAGTTTCAAAGCGCGAATGCGACGGGCTATTTCCAGGGTCGTGGTGCCCGAGTCCAGCAGGATTGTCTGGGTCGGTTGTATCAGTTCAACCGCGGCTTTCGCGATTCTTTGCTTTTCCGGTTGGTGAAGGTGCTCTCGAACTGAGAGTGGATATTCGGGAGCAGGATCCACTTGCTTCAGGGCACCTCCGCGGGATCGGGTCAGAAGACCAGAATCGGCCAATCCGTCCAGGTCCGCGCGCACAGTCACTGCGGTGACGCGCAAGTTTTCTACCAGTTCCTCCACGGTGAGCCGGCCCTGGAGTTTCAAAAGCTCCAGGATGCGTTGTTTCCGTTCATCCGCCATCAGGCGGCGTCGGCCTTTCTTTTGTTTTTCCCGTTCCACTCTGCGATAGGCTCCCCGAAATCTCACCAATAGCGCGAATTCAGCACGACTCCTGCAAAGAACATGCGCTCGCTGTCTGGCGGAAACGGAGACCAAAACCACCAGCATCACATCACGCAGGTGTTAGTGTAGCGCCCGCACGCCCTGGTTGTCTGTCTTCTTGTGCTTATCTTCTGTTTTCAATGTGTGCAATGCAGGCAACAAGTAGACGATGAAGCGCTCGCTACAGATTTACGAAATCTTTCGTAATTGTTTGTTATTTCGAATCTAATGTATCATCTGCGGTATCGAGCGCTAGTACGACGGGAGACCCCCGGCTCCGCCGGGGAGGCAGCAAAAGTTTGACAGCTCCCGCAGTATGTTTCTCTATCCCAGTGCCCGGCCCGTTAGCATTGCGGCTTGGAGCTTGTGATCTTGACTTTGGGTCGCGGCAGGGCCCCTTTGAGGGGCCCGCGACCCGTAAAGCCTCCGGCTCTGCCGGAGGATACTTACTTGCAGAACTTCGCCCTGCAGGAGCACGAATGGACCGACGCAGCTTCTTGAAGTCCGCCACCGCCGCAGGACTCACAGTTGGCTTGTCCAAGGCCACAGCCAACGCTTACATTCCTGAACACAACTGGGACAAATACGAGTGGGGATCGACGCCTCCGGTTCCCGACCGGCTTTATCAGGGCCCGTTCCCACAGTATGGTCCCAGCGCGGTCGTTCCCGAGAGCGAGGTCTCGATGGTCACTTCGCCATCCAAGGACATCGTCAGCAATTACGGCATGGGCCTCACCGTCTATGCCTCAGACGACACCGGACTACTTCACGTCTCCGGTCAAACCACGGAACAGACGCTCGAAGATCTGATCAAGCTGCCCTTCGCGCAGAAAATCTATATCCGCCCCAACTGGCGCGATATCCAAAAAAAGCCAGGTCGACTCGATTTCCCGGAGTGTTGGAAGATTACCTTCGATCTGGCGCGCCGCTACGACAAGCGCATCGGTTTCCGAGTCATGCTCGAAAACCCCGACTTCCCCGATCCAGGTATGCCGGATTTCCTCCTTGACAAAGTCCCTTACGTAAAGCTCAAAGGCGAGTGGAAGGGGGACCCGAAACAAATGCGCTACCGGAAAGACAATCGGGTGCCCCGTTACGATCACCCTGCGTATCAAGCGGCATTCCGCGAGTTGAATGAACTGTTGGCCTCCGAACTCAACGGTCATCCGCAGGTCGAGTACATGGACACGATGATGTACGGTTTTTGGGGCGAAGGGCACACCTGGCCCTACGAGGGGAACCCATTCCCAAGCAACTTGGTTGCGGAACAGACCTGGGCTGCAATGTTTGAGCTGCAGCTCGAACACTGGACCAAAACCCCGCTGGCCACAAACACGCAGCCCGACTTCAGCAACGTCGGCAACGCCGATATGCTCGATCGCACCATGCGCACGGGCAACTGGCTGCGCACCGACACGATCTTCATTGAGAATACTCAGATCGAGGCGCTGAGCTACCGTCCGCCTTGGGTCGCTACGATCTGCGAGGTTGGTTTCACCACCGGCGATCCCAAGGAACTTCAAATCGACGAAGACGGAATTACTTACAACGAGCAAATCATTTCTCACGCAGCCGATGTCGGTGTCAACTATCTATCGCTTTGGAGTTGGCACACCCAGAACGCCGGCAACATTTTGAGCTACTATGACAAGGTCCCGGGGCCAATCGACGAGATGGCCCGACAAATCGGCTACCGCGTCCGCCCGTCGTTTATCTGGACATTCAAGCGGGACGGAGTTAACGGTCTGGTGATCGGACTCGTCAATGACGGCATCGCACCGGTTCCTGGAGTGCTTCGCCTGAGCGTGTACAGTGAGGACAACAAGATCAATGTCTCCGGTTGCGTTGACGCTGGTTATCCAAAGCCCACGGGCGTTCATCAAGCTATGCTGATGCTGCCCGCAGGCGCGCAATGGGAAGGTCTGCGGCTGAAAGCCGAACTCGAGGTCAAGGGTTTGCGCTATCCGGTCCGTTGGGCATGCCGGCAGAAGCTCAATTCCGATGGCTCATTAACACTGCGCCACAATTACAACCCTGAGGAGCCGTTGGTGTAGACATGAACAGTTTCCAAGTGCGGGAACTGTCCATACAGCTGTCCTCAACTCGATATTTTCAACTCGCGAATCGCTTCTCCTGCGCCGCTGAGGTTGGCGAGCTGCATCTCGGAATACTTGCGAGATAGAATCACACCCGGCGCGCCAGCGCGGAAAGCCGCCAAAACTGCTTCCCTGATGCTTTGCGGCGTACACTTGCTGTTATTCGGCTCGGTCGGGATATCGATATCAATGCCCGGCCAGATCAGAGTCTTTGTGCCAGCGACTCCCTCGAGCGCGCGTTTGGTCTCGCGGTAGACGTAATCAGCCGAAAGCCCGGTATGAGGGATCTGATCGTAGCTGCGCTCCTTGAATCCCATCACTGCATAGTTAAAATCAATCAGGCCCTGTTTCGAGAGATCTCCATAAAGTGTCGAGCCGATATTGTCGGCATACATCGCCATCCGCTCGCCGCCGCAGTTGTTGTACATAACGATCTTTATAAAATCGGAATAATTCGAGAGCTCATGAAGGTCCTGTTCCGCGCGGTAAATCGGATTGAAAGAATTGTTGTGCCAGATGTGCCAGCCCACCGGTACCGTCGGCTTCGCCGTTTTTACCGTTTTGTAGATTGCGGCGTAGGTCTCGCGCAGGCTGTCAGTCCAGAGCATTTCCCAGGCGGCTAGTTCGGGATACCGCAATAGGAGCCGCCAGAATTGAACGTAGTAGCCGTCCACGGGGCGTTTGCCGCTCCGCGCCGAGCCAACGAATTTTTCCAACTCCAGAAATCCCTGCCGGGCTCGCTCCACATTGATCCCGCGCTCTTTCGCTTTGTTCTGACAAAAGCCGCAGAAGCAAGTTACGTTACCAGGGTCGACCGGCGGTACGTCATGTGTGGCTCCCAGGCTGTCCGAAAGTGCACCCTGGCGTTCGGATCCCCACATAATTCCGTCGATGTCATAGGAACAGGCATAATCCTCCACCAGGCCAGTTAGGAAATTCCGGTAGTCCGGATTGTTGACGCACAACGTCTCGGCATTTCGCCCATGCAGATCTCGCTCCTGCAGTTTCTCGATGTTCGGCAAGTCGGTGCGAAATACGTCCTCGAGCCAGCAGATGACCTTCATGCCGCGTTTTTTAGCCGCGTGGGTTACTTCGGCCAGGATGTCCAGGCCGCCGTGGTCGGGTGCACGGGTGTCTCTGAGGACCGTGTTTTTATAGAACTGGGGATGGGGAATGGCGAAGTTCCCGCCGTGAAAATTGAGATCATATTCCTGTTTGCCGTGATCGGGCAGCGACTGGCCCGGAATCTGTCTGCCGGCGATACCGCGACCATATGTGAATACTGCAAGAAACAGCGTATTCACGCAGGCACTCTCCTGAAGCACATCAAGGACTCTCTCGGTGCCTTCATCCACAAACGAAACCGCGCCGACTTGGATGCCGATCATTTTGGAGGAGACGGCAGTATGTCCTAAAGTTGGCATGGCCAAGGCTGCGCCGGATCCCGCGGCGATCTTCAGGAATTCGCGACGATTCACGTCGAATCTCATCATGGATTGCTCCTATTGTCTTCGCTAGCAGGTGATGTCCACGTTTCCGGATTGGACTCGCGATGAGCCTGCAAGATCCAGTTCTCCCCCTGGCGCTCCTTCACTCGCGCCCAGCAGTCGCGCGCTGTTTGCGTCCCGCCGCAGTCAGCAATAATTGTTGTAGATTAAATCATCGGGCACCATTTCGATTGTTATTATTTTGTTTCGTTTTATTTCGTTATTCTGCTATTGTGTTTTCCATCATCGGTTGATTTTCGTCAGATGGGCGACCACGGCGGCCGGTTTCGCGCTATTGGGAACCCCTTACCGAGGAGTTAGCGATGAAGAAGTTGCGGCTCAGTGCAGTCCTACTGTTCCTGTGCGGAATGGCTTTTGCTTCGACTGCGTCGTTCACGCAGCCCCGGTTGGCAATCTTTCTGAGCAAGACCAACTGCCACCACGCGTGGGAAACGAGTCAACTGGCCGGACACGGCTGGGTCGGACTCGCTACGCTGGCGGGTATTCCTTACGACACACTCTTTGTCGAGGAAATGCCAGGCGACCAGGAGTTGTCGAAGTACTCCACACTCGTGTTTGCCCAGGCAGGGCTGGTGGATGAAGCGACGTACTCACAGGTCGTCCTTCGCTTGCGCGCTTATCTTGCGGGCAACCACAGCGTAATCCTCGACGGACCACTCGCTGCCAAAGACGAGAACGAGAAAGAGCGCGATCACCAGGCGCTCGATGATCTACTCGGACTGGAATACAAAGGACCGCTGGGCGGAACCGAATACCGGATTCGAGTCACTTCAAATGATCATTATGTGACGCGTGGATTCGAGGTGTCGCAGTTCCTAACGCCGGTGCTCGCGTCCGCCACGAATGTCCTGCAGCCCAGATCCGGCGGAGCGGTATTACTGGTCTCGACCAATGGCCAGCAGAGTTTTCCTTACCTTTCTTGCGTAACACGGGAGAGCAGTCGCGTTGTTCTCGTGAGTGACTTTGGAACCTCAGCAGGCGCAGGAACCTTCTTCCGTAATGACCCGCCGCAGGTCATCTATGCGAACCAGCTCTGGAATGCGATGATCCGCGCGGTCCAATGGGCTTCCTATGGCGATATAGATGTTCCGTTCCCTGCCCCGCAGATATCCAACGCCAACCTGACCGCGATTGTGCGACTCGATGGAGACAACAGCGGAGACCTCAACTATCAGCTCAAAACGCTCAATTTTCTCGCCGGCGTGGCGCAGGAGACCGGAGTCGTGCCGCTCTACACGTGGGTATCGAGCTTCGTGAAGAAGGCGGGCTGGGACAAACTCGCGCCGCTCGGCAAGCGTCTCGAGGATCTCGGGGGCGAGATCGGAACTCACAGTAAGTTCCACAAGATTGACCGCAAGATGACTCCCGATCGTTGGCGGGAGGAACTCGACGGGTCGATCGAGGAAATCGAAGAAAACATGCGGGCGCAGGGTTATCCCGTTCGCAAGATTCAGTCTCTGATTAATCCGGGCGACACGATCCCGATGGAGGACTACGGTGAAGTAGCCGGGCGCTTCTCGTTCTACATGACCCATGGCCTGGAGCAGAGCGTGCCCCTCGGTTTCGGCAACATGACCTGGTTTACCGGGGCGAACAAAGACTTCGTCCTGCTCGAGAATTCTCCCCACCCGGACTACCAGTGGTTCTACGACCCTACGTGGAGCTATACGACAGCTCAGATTACCGCCAACGAAGAAGCCATCTTCGACCACATGTTTCACAATGTCGGGCGTGGCGTGATCTTCAATGAGATGTGGCACGACTACTCGATCTCGTCCATGCCCGTCAACGAAGGCAAGGACAAGCGCATCACCAATGAGAATAACTTTCCGTTCTACGAGGCGATGAAAACGAAGTTTGCAACGCTTCCGATTTATTGTCCGGAACCCCAGGAACTCGCGCAAAAACTACGTGCGATGGCGCAGTGGAATTATTCGTGGAAGGCATCGGACGACGCGATCGAGATGACGCTCGACCTCTCGAGTCTGCGCCGGAACGATACTGCGGAATCGCTGGGTGGCATGGGAGTCCGTGTTGAGAACACCCGGAAGTTCATCCAGTCGGTCCTGATCGACGGACGTGTGCATCCTGCCTTTGATGACCGGCTGTTGATTCTGCCGAATCTCGTACCTGGGAAGAAGCACTTCATCACGATCAAACTGGGCGCTGCACCAACCAGGGCGATTCATCTGACTTACGTGTCGAAGCTGATGACCGAGGCGACGCCGACTCCTACCGGGCTGGCGTTCAATCTAAAAGCCAAATCAAAGGCCAGATTTGCGGTTGCAGTCGCCGAGCCAGCAATTGCATTGAATTCCGATTGGCAGGAGTGGGACGGCAACGACGGTCACATCAAAGGGTTCGTGCGCTCTGACCGTCGGATTGAGTTGGTAAAGGTGTCGACCTCCGGATTTCATCTTACACGTACAAACGTGCCAATCCTCGCAGTGAAAGAAAACCCGGGCACGCTGGCTTTGCGCCTCGCGGCTCCCGGTCAGGAAGCGCCGCGAGTTAGCTTGCGATCTGACCAGAGGTTGCGTCGAGCGATACTGGGCGGCCGGGATTTGAGAATAACGACCAGCGGCCGAGAGTATGAGGTGGAACTCCCGCCTTTCACGAAAGAATCAGAACTAATTCTCTATTTCCGGGACACGAACCGTTGAGCGAGTCCGCAGCGCACGGGCGTCGCGCAGGAGCTCTGGTCGATCCGCGAGTTCTGCAAGGCCAACGCGACTTTCAGGACGAATCCTCCCGCCACTGCAGTACCCACGCGCAGGCGCTCCTTCAAGCACAGGCGCGTTGGTCAAACGCTTACAGCCGACCACTCACTCAGGATCAGCGGCGCTCCTAAGCTCGGGAATGGCTCCAATGGGCTGCTGGAGTTCGCCACGCAGTATTACGGATGGGCCATTGACTATGCCTGGCTAAGGGGTGACGATAGATCAGACACATGGAATCCACTTCACATTCTTCTGAAGCTTTGCCTCAGAGCCAGATCGGCGCGTCGCGATCTTCCTCATTGCCGCCGTCCGATTCGCCGCTAACGAAGGTATTTCTAGGCCAGTATGTTAGTTCCCTGATACAGGAAACCATTACCTACCTTAAACTGTCTTATAGCGATTTGGCTCTGCTGATGTTCATCCCCGAGATGGTGCTGCGCGATGCGGTCGAGGGCAAGATGGGACTGACTCGCGGGCAGTGGGTCAGGCTTGGCCAAGAACTGGAATTACCAACAACGTATCAGCTACGACCCGCCGAGCGGGATGGTACTCCTTGTTGGGAAATTTGCTTCCCGCCCGTTTCCCTCATGGCGAACAAGACGTAGCCGATTCTCATCCCAGCCTATTGACGGTCCCTTTTAGTTGCTCTGTCAATGCACTCATGACCTCGCAGAGTTGAATGATGCTGCCTGCTGGGACCGCAATGTCGGGTCGTTTCAAGTCCTCGCTGATGGCTTGGCAAAGCTGATAGGCGGCGCGAATTCTCTCCCCGGCCAGGAACGAGAGTACGCTGGTTGAGTCCTGATCGGTCTCCTTGCGGGCGACATACTGCTGGGCAGCCCATGCTGCGGTTCTCACTCGATTCAAAGCGTCCCGGAAATCCGCCAGCACACGCGGGTCCAAATCGTCAGAGAGCAGCACCTCGTGCAGCCCCTGAAGCTCCGATATGCCCTTTTCTAAGTGCGACCGAACCGGGAGA
>Ga0182011_10000300_pt1 | contig 42451 bp, 36 predicted proteins | sample 711E1DmetaG_FD_120481 | JGI IMG/M metagenome (GOLD analysis project Ga0182011, IMG submission 120481) | Permafrost microbial communities from Stordalen Mire, Sweden - 711E1D metaG | ecosystem: Environmental > Terrestrial > Soil > Wetlands > Permafrost | place: Sweden: Stordalen | collected...
AACCGGCTGAGCCAAAAGAAGTGGTACTGGACGTCAAGGACTTGTGCGTCCTGGACGAACATAAAAACATGACAGTCGACGGAGTTTCGTTTAATGTACGCGCCGGGGAAGTACTGGGGGTGGCAGGCGTGCAGGGGAATGGCCAGACCGAACTGGTGTATGCTCTGACCGGTCTACTGCCACTGGCCAGCGGTGAGATCCGTATCGTTGACGAGCAGGTACACCACACCTCGCCGCGCAAGATATTGGAAAGAGGCGTTGCCCATATTCCGGAAGACCGGCAGCGGCATGGCTTGATCCTAAGCTTTCCTGTTCACGACAATATGGTGCTTTGCACGTATTACCAAGCTCCCTTCGCCAAAGGGGTCTCCCTGCAGCAGAAGGTAATCATTGAAAATGCCGAGAAACTGGTAAAACAGTTTGACGTGCGCACGCCGAACGTTTATGTACCCGTTTCCACTCTTTCGGGAGGAAACCAGCAGAAAGTGATCGTGGCGCGTGAATTTAGCCGCCCGATCAAGCTACTGATTGCTTCCCAGCCAACCCGTGGTCTGGATGTGGGTTCGATTGAATATATTCACGGGCGGATCATTGAAAAACGGGACGAAGGGACAGCCGTGCTGCTGGTTTCCCCGGAACTTGATGAGATCATTGCCCTGTCGGACCGCATCGCGGTAATGTATAAGGGCCAGATCGTAGAAATCGTCGCTTCTGTAGAGGTCAGCAGGGAATATATCGGGCTGCTGATGGCAGGAGTCAAACCTGCCGAGGCGCGCAAGGCTTCCCCAACCACCGCGAAAGCAACCGAAGTGGAACGGGTCTTTTAGGAGGAATTCACCTTGGACCGCAACACAACCGAAATGCAAGCGGCGCAGATGCCGGATCCAAAAAATGCTTCAAAAAGAAGGGGCGGAGGCGGATCGGGAGGCAGGGTTTTCCAATCCTTGCTCATTCCGGTCCTGTCCATTTTTACCGGCTTGGTTTTTGGCGCGGTTGTGATCGCCGGGACCGATGCCAGCGTGATAGCGGCATATGGCAATATCTTTCGTGCGCCCGGGACAGCCCTGGTAGATACCTGGAACGCGATCGCCCTGGCATACGGGTCATTGTTTGCGGGTGCATTTGGGAATCCAACTACGATCATCCAAGGTATCCAGGCATATATTGCCACAGGGGACCAGAAGGCTTTCCTGTTGTCCATTTACCCTTTCACGGAGAGCCTGGCCGCGATCACGCCCTACATTCTCGCCGGACTGGCCGTGGCGGTGGGATTCAAATGCGGCCTATTCAATATCGGCGCAGAAGGCCAGTTCGGTATTGGGGCACTGTGTTCGGCATTTGTCGGCTACAGCATCAAAGGCCTGCCATGGTTCATCCACCTGCCGCTGGCACTGCTGGCAGGGGCTGCGGGAGGCGCCATCTGGGGCGCCATCCCGGGTTACCTGAAAGCGGTAACCGGGGCGCACGAGGTGGTGAATACCATCATGATGAACTATATCTCCTTCAGCCTGGGAGATTGGTTGTTGAATGGTCCGATGAAAGCGCCTGGATACCGGCCCGTGACACCCGTGATCCAGGACTCGGCCATGCTGCCGCGCTTCTTCCCGCCGCCCTTGCGCTTCAATTGGGGCTTTGTTCTGGCCCTGGCAGTTGCGGCACTGGTGTACTGGTTCCTGTTCAAGACCACTATGGGGATGGAAATCCGCGCCGTAGGCGCAAACCCAGATGGCGCCCGCTATGCCGGGATGAGCGTCGTGCGCAACTTTGTATTGGCCATGACCATTAGCGGTGCGCTGGCCGGGCTGGCCGGCGCCACCCAGGTGCTGGGGATCGATCACTGGGTGAGCCAGAATTTTTCCGCCGGGTACGGCTTCGATTCGATTGCAATCGCGCTGCTGGGACAGAGCCATCCCTTTGGGGTTGTCCTGGCAGCCGGACTGTGGGGATTTCTGCGCAGCGGCGCGACCAACATGCAATCCATGGCGGGGGTCCCGCTGGACGTCATCTCAATCATCCAGGGGCTGGTGGTGATCTTTGTGGCCGCCCCGGCGGTGATCCGTTGGATCTATCATATCCGGCTGGCCCATTCGGAAGCGATTGTGCTTACCCGTGGTTGGGGTAAATGAACTGCATTTTTCATTTTTTTCATTTCCTGATTCCTTGAGGACTGCATGGCAAATCCCTTAGTCCAAGAAAAAGAAAAAAAGCCCTATTCCCGGAACCGCCTGGTGATCGGTCTTGTCCTGGTTGGGACTGGCTTGATAATCCTGTTCCTTTTCGGTCTAAATGTGAAAGCCGGCCAGCAAGCCACTTACGCGCTGACACCCAGGGGGGACAAGAACGTTATCCCCATCCCGGGATTGGCCCTGCCAGTCCAACCTTCCATTTACATTCTGGCCCTGGTGGCTGTTTTCCTGGGCGCCTGGCAGCTGGCGCGCGGGATTCGCTCCAACGGACTGCTGGTGGGAATGGTAGCATTTTGTTTTGTGGCGGCGTTCCTGCTCTGGGCAACAGCAGGCAAGTCCATGGACTTGATCGGGATGCTCAACACCTCGGTAGTGCGGGCCACTCCGATTGCGCTGGCGGCCATGTGCGGGGTGATCAGCGAGCGTTCGGCGGTGATCAACATTGGGCTGGAAGGCATCATGCTTTCGGCCGCCATGGCAGCCGTATCTGCTGCAACCCTCACACACAACCTCTACATTGGCCTGGCAGCCGCGATCCTGACCGGCGCAATTCTGGGCGCCATCCATGCGGTTTTGGTGATCCGCTTCAAGGTGGATCAGATTGTAAGCGGTACCGCCATTAATATCATTGGATCCGGCGCCACCAATTTCCTTTCTGCGCGATTTTTAGAGACAAACATCGAAAAGCTGAACAACTCCGGGGTTTTCCCCAACATCACCATCCCGCTGCTGGTTAAAATCCCGATCCTTGGCCCGATGCTTTTCGAAAACAATCTTATCTTTTATTTGACCATTGTGCTGGTAGCGGTGTTGTATGTGGTCCTGTTTTACACACCCTGGGGTCTGCGCACCCGGGCGGTGGGAGAGCACCCCAAGGCTGCCGATACATTGGGAATTAATGTTTATTTAACACGCTACGTGGACGTCATCATCGGGGGCATGCTGGCGGGCATCGGCGGCGCATATTTCACGATCGGTTCCGTGGGGCGTTTCGACCGGTTGATGACGAACGGCAAGGGCTTTATCGGCCTGGCGGCGATGATTTTCGGCAAATGGAATCCAATTGGCGCGTATGCTGCTTCTTTGATCTTCGGTTTTGCCGATTCGCTGCAGGTCAAGATGCAAATCTTGAATATACCCATCCCAAGCGAGTTCCTGCAAATGGCCCCCTACATTGTGACCATGATCGTGCTGGCAGGGGTGGTCGGCCGGGCGCATCCGCCTGCGGCGGATGGCGCGGTCTACGAAAAACAATAACCTACCGGAAAGTTCCATTTTTTTGCAGGGACGGCAGCGAATTGTCGTCCCTGCTTAGTTTTTTGAGGTGAATTGCGTTCGCGTGCCTGGTTTGTTTTGCGGCTGGTTTTGTGGATTGCCAGTATTCTCTTCCCGATGGAGTTTCCTGCCAGAGTGTGGCCATCCTTCGGAGGTATTATTAATGCCGTCTTCGCGCCGGACTAGATGCATATTTTCATGCATGGCCTGCTCTACGCCGTGCTGGTTCATTTGCTTGCTCAGCCTATTCCGCCAGTCTCACCCAAAGCCATGCTGGTCCTGGTGGGATTAGGGCTGCTGGTTGGCTGTTTGCAAGAATGCTTACAGTTATTAAGTGAGGAGAAATGGCCGGGTTGGCCGCCCGAAATTTTGGATCTGTCCGTGGACTTGATTGGCGCCACTATTGGTATCGGCTTAAGCCGCCTCACGCTGCGCATCCAAAGATCCGCAAACAATTAAGTAATGACGATCTGGTCAGGGATGGATAGCAACGTGTTTCCAGGATTATTCGTATGTTATAGTATAGTGCTTCTGCTGAAGCACAGAATAGGAGTTTGAATGAATGGTATTTTGTTAGCTGCAGGGATCGTCATCCTGGTGATCCTGTTTATCGTGATGCTTTCCGGAATCCGGTTTATCCCGAATAACCGGATCGGTATGATAGAAAAACGCTGGAGCGCCAAAGGCTCCGTAAAGAGCGGGCTGATCGCCCTGCAAGGCGAGGCCGGCTACCAGCCGCAGATCCTGCGCGGTGGCCTGCACTACCTGATGCCGATCCAGTACGTGGTCCATATGGCGCCACTGGTAACCATCTCGCAGGGCAAGATCGGTTATATCTTCGCCCGGGATGGCAAACAGCTCAACCCAGCCCAGGTACTGGCCTCCAATGCCACCGTCCAGGATTTTCAGGACGTGGATGGGTTCCTAAAAAATGGCGGGCAACGCGGGCCGCAGCGTCGCATCCTGCGGGAAGGTACGTACGCCTTCAACCTGGTGCAATTCATTGTAATCACAGAAGAGCGCGTCTATGCCCTTTCCCTCAGCAAGGAGGAAGCGGATACCATTCGCGGTATGGCCGAAGTGATCGGACAGCGCAACGGCTTCCGGCCCGTGGTCATTAAGGATACGGATGACCTGGTCGGGATTGTCACCGTCCATGACGGTCCGTCACTGGTGCAGGGTGAAATTATTGCCCCGATCGTCGGCGACGTCTCGGCGCAGACCGGCACATACCATAACAGCTTCCAGGATGCCGATGCCTTCCTGGTTGCAGGAGGGATGCGCGGACGCCAGCTGCAGGTGCTGGTGGAAGGAACTTACTACATTAACCGGTTGTTTGCCACCGTTGAAATGATCCAGAAAACCTTCGTTGAAGTGGGGAATGTGGGCGTGGTGGTTTCCTTTACGGGAGCAATGGGCGCGGACCTTTCGGGCAAGGATTACCGACACGGCGAACTGGCCTCCAAAGGCAACCGGGGTGTCTGGAACGAACCGCTCCTGCCCGGCAAATACGCCTTCAACACCTATGCCGGAAAAGTGATCATCGTCCCAACCACCAACTTCATCCTTAAATGGATCCGCAGCGAATCGGGCGCACACCACTACGACGAAAACCTGTCCGAGGTCTCGCTCATCACCAAGGATGCGTTTGAGCCTTCCCTGCCGCTCTCGGTGGTGGTCCATATCGACTACCAGAAGGCTCCGTTGGTGATCCAGCGTTTTGGCGACATCAAGAAACTGGTGGAACAGACGCTCGACCCGATGGTGTCGGCCTACTTCAAGAACGTCGGCCAGACCCGTACCCTCATCCAGCTTCTGCAGGAGCGCAGTGCCATCCAGCAGCAGGCCAGCACGGAGATGAAGGAAAAGTTTGTCCATTACAACCTGGAATTGGAAGAGGTGCTGATAGGCACACCATCTTCTCCGGAGAACGATACGCAAATTGAAACCATCCTGACCCAGCTGCGTTCCAGGCAGATCGCGACGGAACAGGTGGAAACCTACGGCAGGCAGGAACAGGCAGCCGTCAAGGAGCGCGAACTGCGCGAGGCGGAGAGCCGTGCGCAAATGCAGACCCAAATGACCGAAGCCGAGTTGAACATCAACATTCAGACCAACCAGGGCAAGGCCGAATACCAGCGCTCCATCCAGCAGGCTTCCCAGATCCGTGCGCTGGCCGAAGCCGAATCCGAAAAAATTGCCCGCATCGGTATCGCCCAGGCGCTCGCCACTGAGGAACAGGTGCGGGCGTACGGCGGTCCGCAGTTCCAGATGACCCAACAGGTCCTCAACCGCTTTTCCGACGCCATTCAGCAATCCGGGGTGGACGTGGTGCCACGCGTGGTGGTGAGCGGTGGAGGCGCCAACGGGGAACAGGGCAGCACTTCCAGCAGCATCATGGAAGCCCTGCTGACCATGCTGCTCTCCGACCGCTACGGCGCACTGTCGCAGGAGGCGCAACCCAAACAGCGCTCCCCCGAAGCCGAGGCATTGCGCGAGCAGATCCGCAAGGAATTGCAGAACAAGCCCTCCCAGCCCGAAGAAAAGAAAATGGAGTAGCTGAATTCCCCTCCATAAAACGATATCCCCGCCGCTCAAAGCGCCGGGGATATTTTTATTGTAGAAATGGTCGACAGATTTCAAAGGTTAGCCGGATTTGAAAGGTATCAAGCCTGCTCAGCAACCCAGGCTTTGACTTTTTGATCGATCTGGTCGCGGACCTGGCGGAACTTCACCAGTTTTTCCGCATCCGTGCCGAGAAAGGCAGCCGGGTCTTCGAAATGCCAGTGTAAGCGGTTGCTCACTCCCGGCCAGGTGGATGGGCAATTCTTTTCAGCATCATCGCAGACCGTGATGAGATATTGGAACAGCATCTTGCCTAGATAGGTTTCGAACCCTTTGGATTTGTGACCCGACATATCCACCCCAATTTCTTCCATCACTTTGACCGTCAAAGGATGCAAGGGTTTCGGCTCCAGGCCGGCACTGTGGGCTTCGAAGCGGTCGCCGGCATACTTGCGTAAAAAGGCTTCAGCCATCTGGCTGCGGGCGGAATTGCCGGTGCAAAGAAAGAGAACGCGTGCTTGTGACATACGAACCTCCAGAGATTACAAGATAAGTTTATATTAATCCAGGCTGGTTAACCCGTAATTAAGGATGGGTAAAAGATGGGTAAATTAATACCCGGAAAGTGGTTTGATCGTCGACCTTGATCTGAATCAACTCCAAAGAGGTGACTAATATCATATTCTCAATCTTGAATATGATATTATAATATATTCAGAGTTATGAATATGACAAATTCACCCACCAATCTTGAGAAATTAAGCAATTTATTGCAAACCATCAGCCCGGCACCTCGCCTGGAAATTCTGCTCGGGATTGGTTCAGGTGAAGCCTGTGTCTGCCATTTGGAAGCCATGTTCGGCCTGCGCCAGGCCACCCTTTCCCAGCACCTGATGGCTTTGCGCGAGGCCGGGGTAGTAACCGACCGGCGGGAAGGACGTTACATTTACTACCGGCTGTGCGACCCTGCCCTGCTCGGCCTCGTCCGACAGGCAGCGCAGTTGCAGGGCCTGGACTTGCCATCCCTGGCTGCGTCGCCCGATTGTGAATGTCCCAATTGTTCCCCACAGAAGGAGTGAATAATGTCTGACTTTTTGGAAATTACGCTGGATAAGTTCACCTTCAAGGTTGCTACGGATCGTTTTTACTCTTCTGAAGGGGTCTGGGTAAAAGAGGATAAAGGGCGGATTCGCATTGGGCTGTCCGACTTTGTCCAGCAGCATAGCGGGGATGTGGCTTTTGCGGATGTCAGGCCGGCCGGGACTACCCTGGCTGCCGGTGAGGATCTTGCGAACATTGAGACGATCAAAGTGAATATCACCTATACCTGCCCTGTGAGCGGCAAGATCGTGGAGGTCAACCCTTCCATGAACGACGCCCCGGAGGCCATTAACAAGGACCCTTACGACGCCGGCTGGTTGGCTTTGATGGAAGTTGCCGATTGGGATGCAGAGCGTACCAGGTTGCTTGATCCGCAGGCTTACTTCGAGATCATGGTGGGCCAGGCCGAACAGGAAACAAAGAAACCATCATGAAAAAAAACCAGAAAGTCATTATTGTGCCCTGCAGTGGGATTGGCAAGGCATACGGGACGGTCAGTCGCGAAGCAGCCTACGATGTCACCGACGAATTACGTCCCGGGCAAACCCAACTCGTGCCACTGGCCTTGTTGGTAATGGGCGACGAAGAATCGCGGGCAGTCGTAGCTGGATACCCGGCAATCACCATCGACGGCTGCAAACTGGCATGCGCCGCCAAGATGGTCCAGCAAAGCGGCGGCACGATTGCACAGGAAATTGCGGTGCTGGACGTCTACCGCCGTCATAAGGATCTCAAACCCCTGGGCATTGCCGAACTTAATAAAGGCGGGCAGAAACTGGCGCGTGTCCTGGCAGAGGAAGTTACCAGCATGGTTGACGGAATCATCACAGGGAAACCGGGAGTTGAAAATGCCTGAGCTGCCCAAGAAGAAAGTTGGCATCGTCTCCTGCTCCGGGGAGGAACTCCCGGAGGGTACGGTGACCCGCCTGGCTGCGCTGAAGGTCCTCGAGCATCTACGTCCGACCGATACCGTCACCATTTGCCTACCCCTTTTCCTGGCCGGCGGCGAAGGCGACCGGGCTTTTGCAAAGTTCTACCCGACCATTGCGATCGACGGCTGCGACAAGCGCTGTGCAGCGCGCGGCACCGAAATGTACTCCGGCAAACCTGCCGCAAGCATTGTCGTTACGGAACTCGTCGTTGAACTCGGCCTGGGCAAACCGGAAGGGAGACGACAACTGAACGCTGCCGGGAACCAGGTGGTGGAAGCAACTGCATCGGATGTGGCGAGGCTGGTGGATGAATTGCTTCAAAAGCACTGGAACCGCACAGCCGGAGCCATCGAAGAAACTGGCTTACCCGTCGTGCAGACGCCGGTACAGGCGGCCTGTTCCTGCAATTCCGGTATCCCGGTGCAGAATATCGTTGTAAATGGGAAGAAAGTAACCATAGTCGCCCTGCCGATTATCTTTAAGCAGTTGATGGATTCCGGCAATATCGCCTCCGAGGAGACTGCCCAAGAACTGTTAAAAACAGTGAAGGTATATAACCCGATCCCTTCCGATGAAGAGAATGACTATGCAACAGTCCTGGTATTTGAATATTTAGCGTTCATAAGAAAACAGAAGGCAGGTAAATGAGCCGCACAGCCGTTTACAACACCACCGTCGCATGGAAAGGTGACCATTGGGGGCATATCGTCCTTGGCAATGGACCGCAGATGGACTTTTCCGCTCCGCCGGATGGACAGGGTCACCCCGGCGTTTTGACCCCGGAGGATGCCTTCGTGGCCGCAGCCAATACCTGCATCATGATGATGTTCATCTGGGCCGTCGAACGCTTCAAGCTCAACCTGGTATCCTACGATTGCCGGGCGGAGGGCACCAAAATGATCGAGCTGGACAGGACCGAGATTTTCACCCACCTACGCTTCTGGCCAGTCATCCAGATCGCCGCAGGAGACGAAGACCCCAAAGCCGTTGAAGCGCGTACCCAACGCGCACTAAGCGCGGCTCGTAAATACAGCTTGGTGGCGAACTCGGTGAAATCCGAAATTCTTATCGAGCCAATGATCACGGTGACGGTCTGAAACCCGTACCGGAGAAGAAAAACATCCATGCTGTTATATGGATTAAGTTGATTAATGAAAAAATCTAAAACCATTTTTAATGTAAAGGAGCCAATTTATGTTAACCATCAAAGTTCTTGGGCCGGGTTGCGACAACTGCAAGAATGTCGAAACCATCACCCGCAAGGCCGTAGCAGACCTTGCCATCGAGGCCAGCGTGGTTAAAGTAACCGACCATGCCGACATCATGAAATACAAAATATTATCCACCCCGGGCCTGGTCATCAACGAGAAGGTAGTCTGCGCAGGCCGCGTGCCGTCGCAAGCTGAAGTGACGACATGGCTGGCCAACGCGCTCAGTTGACAAAATTCCATTTGAGGAGTTTTAAATGACCGAACTGACTGCTGTGGCCCCGATGGTGGCAACAAAACGCCTTTCGTTTCTCGACCGCTTCCTGACCCTGTGGATCTTCCTGGCGATGGCGGTCGGGGTGGGGATCGGTTTTCTCTTTCCCTCGGGTGTGCAAAAGTTCAATACAACTGTTTCGGTCGGGACGACCAACATTCCCATTGCTATCGGCCTGATCCTGATGATGTTTCCACCGCTGGCTAAAGTCCACTATGAGGAATTGGGCGACGTTTTCCGGAACTGGAAGGTGCTCGCCCTGTCGCTGATCCAGAACTGGATCATCGGCCCCATCCTGATGTTCGTCCTGGCGGTGATCTTCCTGCGCGGCTACCCGGAATACATGACCGGCCTGATCCTGATCGGCCTGGCACGCTGCATTGCCATGGTGATCGTATGGAATGAGCTGGCAAAAGGCGATACCGAATACGCGGCCGGGCTGGTGGCTTTCAACAGCATCTTCCAGGTGCTATTCTACAGCTTCTATGCCTACGTATTCATTACCGTACTGCCAACCTGGTTCGGATTGACCGGCAACATTGTGAACATCAGCATTGGCGAGATTGCCAGGACCGTATTCTTTTACCTGGGCATCCCTTTCATCGCCGGTTTTCTGACCCATTTCCTGCTGGTGCGCGCCAAGGGCAAGGATTGGTATTACAAGGTGTTTGTTCCCAAGATCAGCCCGCTGACACTGATCGCCCTGCTCTTCACCATCATCGTCATGTTCTCGCTCAAGGGCGAATATATCATCCAGCTACCTCTGGATGTAGTGCGGATCGCCATCCCGCTGCTGATCTATTTCGTGATCATGTTTTTAGTCAGTTTCTTCATGGGCAGGGCGATCGGAGCGGATTACTCGAAGACGGCCACGCTTTCCTTCACGGCGGCCAGCAACAACTTTGAGCTGGCAATTGCCGTGGCGGTGGGTGTGTTCGGCATCACCAGCGGCGTGGCTTTTGCGGCAGTCATCGGGCCGCTGATCGAAGTGCCGGTGATGATCGGGTTGGTTAACGTGGCATTCTGGTTGAAAAAGAGGTTCTTTGCAACGAATACCACGATCGTTCAAATTGATTGAAGTAAAGGAGATATGGCATGTCTGACGAAAATTGTGATTGCAAGAATGGGAATTGTGAGTGCGGGAATGGCTGCGACTGCGGCTGTGAATGCTGCGGCGAAGACGACCATTTCCAGCGCCGCTATCTGACCAAAGCCGAGCAGGCCGAGGAACTGGAAGCGTACCTGGCCGACCTCAAGCTGGAGGTGCAGGCGGTTGAAGAACGGCTGGCAGACCTAAAAAAGTAAGCTGCGTTCAATCAACAGACCTCAGAAGGCAATCCTGAGGTCTGTTTACTGGTTAAGGGCTTCATTATATAGCTGCCAGGCGGTTCCGGCCGGAGCTCTTGGCAAGGTACATGGCCTGGTCAGCCCTAACAATCAAGGAATGCAGAGTGGGGGTCTCTTTGCTCATCCCAGCGATGCCGATGCTTATTTGAATCGAGAGTTTGCCTGCTTCGGTATCAAAGGGTACATCGGAAACTTTTGAGAGTAATCGTTCTGCCACCAGGTTGGCGGCGGTGTTATTGGTGTCCGGCAGAATAATGGAGAATTCCTCCCCTCCGTACCGTCCGATGATATCACTGTCGCGCAAGGCAGAAGCCATCATTTGGGCAGCCGCCTTTAAAACCTGGTCGCCTACCATGTGTCCGTAACAGTCATTAAAATTCTTAAAATGGTCAATGTCCACCAGCAGGACCGAGAGTGGACTTTTGTCCCTGACTGCGCGTGTAAATTCCTTTTCGGCCATTTCAAAAAAGAATCGCCGGTTATAAATTCCGGTCAGTTCATCCGTGATGGCCAGCCGGCCCACTTCGTTCAGGAGGTCGGCATTCTGAAGGGCGGCAGCCAACTGGCTGGCGAACAGCGACATGGTCGGCATGTCGTTTTCGTGAATTCCTTCGCCCCACATCCACAGAACCCCCATTGTTTTCCCTTCAATGATCAAGGGTAGGTAGCAAACCGAGGTGGTCCTGGTCACGCCGATCAGCTTTAAAACTCTCAAGGCATCCCGTTGGGGCAGATCGGGCACCCAACTCAGCAAGGTTGATATGGAATCCTTCACAAGGGAGGCATTCTGTGAGAGCTTGGAAAATGGTGAAAGGCTGGCAATGGGGATGGTATTTTTGTTCATCTTGAAACTGCCGATGCGTTCCAGCGCATGTACCAGCCGGTCAGGCAGGGAAATATAGCGAAGATTGACAAGCTGGTTGCCGGGATCGCTGAGAGCGATGGCGCAACGCAATCCAAGCTTGGCCAGCTCATTCCCCAAGGTCTGCAATACGCCATTCGCGTCGGATGCCACTGCGGCGCGCGCATTCACCTGGGCCAGCGCACGGATGAGGGAATTGGAACGTTCCAATTGCTGGGTCTGGTAATGTTCCGCAAGGACCGTCCGCAGGCGTTGAATGGCGGTAGCCAGCTGGCCGGCAATAATGGTCAGCAGTTCCTCGTCTTCACTGGAAAAGGCATTGGTGTACGGACTTTCGGCATTTGCCACACCAAGTAATTTTGATTCGAGGATTAGCGGCATGCATAATTGTGAGCGTGTCAACGGATAGAGGCTTAAATAATCCGGTGATTCCGAAACATCATTCACCCGCAACGGTTTCCCGGACTTGGCGACAGACCCCGCCACCCCAACTCCCACAGGCACACGGGCCAGGCCTTCATTGCTTCCAATCCGGTATGAGGAATGCAAATAAAGTTCCTGAGTCGATTCATCCAACAGAAGGATTCCAAAGCTATTGGAAAACAGGCGCTGCCCGATGATCAGGGTAGCGTTGTCAATCAACTGGTCTTCGTTGTCTGATTCAGTGGCTGCCGTGGCGACCGCGTGTAATACTGACAATTGTTCGGCGCGTGTGCGCTCGGCGTTCAACAAACGGGCGTTTTGGATGACGGCTGCAACCTGTGTGCCGAGGGCGTCCAGTTGGCGGGTATCATCTTCAGCGAAGCCATCTGGTTTATTTGCAACCAAAATTACTCCCAACAGATTTTGCTGGAGGTTCCACAGGGGCACTGCCAGCATGCAGTTTACCTGCAAAGGCCTTGCAAATGAAATAAATTCTGGCAGGATCTCAGCCGCGGAGTTCGCCCGGAACGTACCGGATTTCGAAAAATCCCAGGAAGCTTTATCCTGGTCAGGAGTGTAATGCAGTACCGCCAGGGTTTTCTCCTGCAGGCCGTATGCTGAAGGTTGCGGCAGGAGATCATGTGTGGCAGCGTTATAAACATAAATGATGCAAATTTTGGCGCCGATCAGACCAGCCAGGGTTTCAGTCAGCTGGCCATAGGTTTGGCGGGCATCTCCGTTTAACGTAAAGGCACGGGAGATGTTGTGCAGACCGGATAGTTCGTTGACGCGTTGATGTGCCTCTTCCAACAAAGCCGTGCTGCGCAGGTAATTTTCCTGTTTTCTGCGGCCGCGCTCCCCCAAGCGGCCCACGATCAGACTGACAGACATGGCAGTTGCCAAGCCCAGCAATTCTCCCGGAAGAAAGACAATTGGAATGTTTCCCCCATTCAGAAAAACCAATATCGAAACATCAATGGCATAAAGCATCACGGTGAACAAGAGTCCCGCCCACATGCCATAAATCCACGCCCCGATCAGGATGGGGATGAAGCCGAGAATTGTGATTGGCTCGCCCAAGAGGGGATACAGGAGTACAAACGCGGCGATGAAAACGATAAATGACCCCGCCACCGTTAATAATCTGCCCGGCGGAGTCTGGAGAAATGTTGCTTGTCGCTTAAAACTCAGAAAATTGTGCATTGCAGATGATAAATTAAAGAGAATTTCACATTTTGAGGATGTGCACTCAAAATGCGGTTATTCTTAATTTATGGTTATAACCTAATTTCATACCCGCCGCTTGCAGTTGTATTTACAATCTCTTTACAGGTTCACCAGGTTTGGATCCATCGTATATTGCCACCAATTGTTGACCACACCGCTGGTCCGCCCGGCAACTTTGGGCAGATGGTTCAACCACCATTTGTGGAGAATGTGCATATCCCCATTGCCCCATTCATCCGCGTTGACCTCGCGAATATCATTCTTAAAGACCGGGAAATTGTACCAATCATAGCAATTGCTTGCCACTTTGCGGGGATTGTTGTAATCGTAGTCGATATCAGCATTGGGTGGAAAATGGACATCTCCGACCTGGGCCTTTCCGGGTGCCACTTTGTCATAAAGAGCAAATTGGGCATACAGGTTGTCAGCTCCCTGTGTTTTCGAGAACGTCTGGGTCATAATGGATTCGACACGGTGGCCAAACGAATGGAGCATTTCCCCCACTCCCCGTTCGGAGGAAAAGCCCATTACGACAAATCGCCGGCTGCAACCAGTGGACCAAACCTGGGGCTGGGAATTGCACCAGAAAGCGCCCATTCCGCCCATGGTCGATTCATAGAAACCGGCCTGAGGAAAGCCGAACAGCCAAACCTCGTCAATTTCGCGAGCGGTGATGCGCGTGATGACATTCAGGCCGGTCAGGATGGCCTGGTAGTTGGCATATTCAGGCTGGTGGGCTGGTTGCGCTTTATTGATTACCGCCAGATACGATTGTGCATCGTATCGAAACCCATCGGTTAACGCCGGAAATTCATTCAGTTCCACCCGATCGACAATTTCGAAACGTGCCAATCCGCCGCTGACTTCCAGGATATCCTGGATAAAGGTATTCGACAGATCGTCCGGGTTATTCCAGTTCATGCTTTGAATGATTTTTGTTCCGGAGGCAGCCTCCAACACGGGGTTGTAGATTACCAATAATACACGGGAGGTTTCAATACGGACCGGTTCGATGGAGTTGTTTGGCGGAATTACAGGCTGCGCCGGCGTGACGATAACGCTGGAAGGTTTCAAGAGTCTGAACAGGCTGAGCAGGAAATCCAAAAAAGATGGTTTTTGATTTCCGGATGGGGCGTTCATCTCTGCTCCTAAGGGAGGTCAGTAGCGAAATATACCTGATTGCCGATGCTGATGAAAAGATCCCGGTTGGAACTGATGGTCATGGCCGTAGCAGGGCCATCGAATAACGCGCTATTCTGCCCCATGCCTGCCCGGAACTGGCCGCGCATTTCCAGCGAATCGGGCCTTGGGCTGAAATAATAGACTGCGCGTGTCAGGGGTTCAAGCATATATAATGACGGGTCAGGTGCGGAGGCAAAGGCCATCTGTGTGAAGACGGCATCGGTGATTATTGGACCGGACTGCCGTTCGGGACGTGTATCCACATATTTCACCGGATCGGCACAACGCATCGGAACGACATTGTAGCGCGCCAGGGGGCAGGCGGTAACATGACCATCCTGAAAAAGCATATACAAGTCCGAATCGTTGGCAGCCAGGTCAATGGCGCTATTCATGGACTGCGGTACCTGATCCCCAAAGAACATGACCGGCAAGTCTGTGAATTGGCCGGAGGTTCCGCTGTACTGCCAAATGGCATTACCTGCCGGGTCAAGCACGTATAGTCTCTTGCCGGTGGAATCCAGCGAAAAGGCCGAAATACTGCGCCAGCCGAGTTGGGGAGGGTCAAGTGAAACGGCTACCGGGTCAATTTGTCCGCAATAAAGCAGGTTCCCCATACCATCCATTGCCACGACGCTGGCATTATAAAAATTATTCAAGGGCAAGACTTGCAAATCCACCAGCGCACCCACAGTGACTGTGCCGTATATGCCCGGCTCGCAATTGAAGCTTGTATCCTTTTCATAAGTCTGGCCATTTAATGAAGCATGGATGACATCACCATGCGCGCTGTCCAGCAGGTACAGGTCGGTGTCGGTGGCAGCCATATGGCTTACTTGCACGGTGCTGCTCAGGGCGGTGACAATCGCCGGACGAAAATCGAGCCGCTGGATACCATCCAATTTATCCAAGGCAGCCTGAGCTTCCTGGCGCAAGGTACTGGAAGACTGTGTCGTCAGGCTCTTATCGGCCAGGTCGAGATAATAAATGGTGCTGTCCCAGGCACGCCGCACATCGGCCGGATCGGTCTGAGTGCGCGCCTGGGCTGCCTGTGCCCATGCCATATCGTAATTCTGCGAATATTGGGCTGTGCGCCCGTAATGAATGTAGACCGTCGCCGCAACTGCCACAATAATGATTGGAACCACTATGGCAAACAAGGCCATATTTGATCTGGACACTTCAATGTTTTCATTTGATTCTGGCACAAGGGCAGGCAGGAATTTTCCGATGGCCTGGGAAATTTTCTGCGCACCTACCCGGGCGGCGTGGATGACCTTTGCCAGCCAGCCGAATATTTCGCGCCGTTGGCGGGAAGCCGGGCGTTTGGCATCAGTCCGGCCGGCCGAATCGTGCCTGGAAACAAAACGTCCCGTGCTGCTAGCTGGTCGAGGCGCCGGTCGGACAGGTACAGGCAATGGGTGACGACCCCGCTCCGGCTGGCCAGCCGTACCAGCGGAAGTACTGGCGCTTTCAAGCGAGCCACCAGTACCGGCCGGGTCGGCAGCCTCCGGCCTGACTCCTGCCGAGATCAGGCGGGTGAAACGACTGGCGGGAATCGCGCTCTCCACCCTCGAGGCGGGTCTGGCAGGCGCAAGCGGTGGCTGGACAGGTGGATTGGGAACCGCAGCCGCTGGGCCGGTTGGTTCCGACGCGCCTGCCGGTAAAGACTCGTCCGGGTTGGCTGCCGGGTTCAGAACCTGGTCTGGAACTGCCGAAAGCGGCTTTTCAGGGGCAGGCGGCAGCTCTTTCAAGATGTTCAAATTTCCTTTGCCGGGCTGCGCCTGCACCAACACTGCGTTCAAGTCTTTTTCCGGCGTGCTTAGAAGTGCCCTGCGGACTGTCTCGAAAGAAAAGTCCTTTTCGCCAAGAAGTGTGGCATCCCAACCGGCTGGCAGGTCGGGACAGAGCACCAGCAAATCGCCGGCGTGTAAATCAACTTGTGAGAAATAGAGCGGAGTGGCCTGGCCAATTCCCAGTCCATGGCCGGCAATCTGCTCGTCATGAATTTGCCGGGCTTCATTGCCGGTGAGGTGGAAAACATGGGTTGGTCCGCATTGGCCAAAAACGAACTGCGGTCCGCGCAACACTCCTAGAATCAACCTTCCGAGAATGTATTCGCCCTTACCGGTGGTATGAAGGTTACGCCCGACCAGAGCCTGGTTTAGTACCCCGACCGCGGTTCGCATTGCAAAAGTCAGCGACCCGGAGGTCTGGTAGAAACGCTGGGAAGTCTGGGTTATGAACTGGTTGTAATCTGCGGTTGAGAAACTCGTATTGCCTGAAAGGGTCAGGTAGACCAGCAAACGGTCGGCTTCGCGGCCATGGGCGGTGCGCCTGGGAGGTGTCACGGCCATCAGCCCGGGCACCTGAAGGATTTCCTGGCCCTGAATACGCTGAAAAGGGAATAGATTGAGATCTAACTCGGCAGCCACACCCCCATTATAACTGGTAAAATCTCCGCATGGAATTTTCCCTTCACAATGACTTTTGTGATTTATTCCGGCTGGCCAGGGATTGGAACACGCTTCTGGCCGAAAGTGCCACCCACGTCCCCTTTTTGCGATACGAGTATCTATCAGCGTGGTGGGAAACCCGCGGCGGAGGCGAATGGCCCGAGGCTGAATTGGCGGTCGTGACGGCCCACCAGGATGGACGCCTGGCCGGGATAGCACCCATGTTCTCCACCCAAAATGCGGACGGCGAACCGGCGCTGCTTCTGCTCGGCAGTATCGAAATTTCAGATTACCTGGATATCATCGCCAGACCCGGGGATTTGCCATTTTTCCTGGCCGGCCTGCTGGATTTCATCGCCCGGCCCGCCTTATTGGCCTGGCGGATGCTCGACTGGCACAACCTGCCTGAGAGCTCGCCCTCGCTGACCGCCTTGCGGGTGGAAGCCGAAAAGCACGGCTGGATTTTCTCCCAGGATCGGACATATCATGTTCCGTCGATCCCCTTAACAGGGGATTTCGAGACCTATCTGGCGGGCATCGATAAAAAGCAACGTCACGAGATCCGCCGCAAGATGCGCCGCGCCGAGGAAAGCAGCCGTGGGGTCCGCTGGTATATTGTCGAGGACGGTGCTTCACTCGAAACGGAAGTGCAGGCTTTCATGGAAATGATGGCGGAAGACCCGGAAAAGGCGGCCTTCCTGACCGCTCCGATGCGGAGACAGATGCAACTGGCCTGCAAGGCTGCTTTTGAAAATGGCTGGCTGCAATTGGCCTTCCTGGAAGTCGATGGGCAAAAAGCTGCTGGATACCTCAATTTTGATTACCTGAACCGCATCTGGGTTTATAACTCCGGAATTGACCGGCGTTTCATGGATCTCTCGACCGGCTGGGTATTGTTGGGGCACCTCCTGCAATGGGCCAATGAAAATAAACGCACTGAATTCGATTTTATGCGCGGAAATGAAGAGTATAAATACCGCTTTGGCGGGGTGGATGATTTCCTAGTCAGGGTAAAGGTGACACGCTAAAGGGTGCCGGATCGGCTTACCTGGGCCGTGCGACGGCACGTCTGAACATGCCACCCCAACATTACCCTCGCAAGCGAGAGCGCTGCAGGGATCGAAAAGCCAGTGCGCCCAAAACCAGAGGCAGCCAGAATGTGTCTGCACGGTATACCAGAGCTATCAGAACTGCACGCGGTAAGGGTACATTCAGCGAGTTTAACACTACCGGAAGGATGCTATCGACAAGTCCAAGTCCGGAAGGGGTAGGCGATGCATACACAAACAGGTGCCCGACACTGAAGCCTCCCAAAAGAACGCCGTTGCTCAGCGGGGTATCCAGCGCCAGGAAAGCCAGGGCGAGCACCAGGATCAGCAGCACTTTGTTTATTAATGTAAATACCAGCGGCAGGAGTAGCTGTCCCAAAGTAGCCGTGCGCAAGGAAGTAAACCCTTCGGTCATCTCGCCTGACAATGTGTATGCCGAGGCTTCGTTCAGAACTTCCCTGTGCAGGAACGGATGTGCCAGGCGGTTGATCCAGCGTGCCAGCCAGGCCAGCAAATTCCCCAACTGGCGTGGGGAGCGGTAACCCACCACCAGCCCGGTGCCAATGCAAGCAGCCAACACGATCAAAAATCCCGCAGCCACCAGCTCGATCGTGTTTAATTTGCCAAGCTGTGCCAGCGAGACAAAACCTATCGCCAAGGCTACAAATAGAGCGACATACTCATAACAAAGATACAAAATGCATGCCACCGTCACCCGCCCGGTCGACAGGTTGCGTTGGTGAGCCTCATCGAGAAACACCGTCAACCCGCCGATACCCGAGGAAGGCGTAACCAGGTTAACGAATGTAGCAGCAGTGACCATCAAGAAGAGTTTTCGCCCGCGTTCATACAACCCCACCAGCCGGTAAAGCGCCCAAAAAGTGGCAGTGGTGTTCAACAACAGCACTGCCTCGACGAATACCGCGATGCCAATATAAACCGGTTTACTCTGTCGCAGCGCTGCCAAGATGTTCTCAAGTTCTGCAAAGCTGAAAACGATATAAGCAAGCGCCAATAATCCTATGACAACCAGTAAGAACTTTCTCATAAAGGCCGGTTATTGAGGCGTTTTAGCCAACCGGATTGATTCCTTGTAGGCTGTCGTCAGGAAAAAGTACATCATCAGCAAAGCAATGACGCCAACAAACAGATCATAGGGGTTGATACCGGGATTGCCGAGCAGCGGAATGTTTAAATGCCATAATTGCTTTCCAAAAAAGAACATGGCGGTGTTTAGCAAGACGGCCAGCGCACGGGCTTCTGTAGGCGCCAACATGGCATAGGAAAGTCTAAATTCCCCATCCACATAAGTGCGAAGATATACCAACACAGACATCAGTAGAAACCCTACCAGCGCCAGGCTGGCCACATTAAAACTTACATAAGGCGAAAGACCCATGCCCAGAAATAATAATACCGCGGTGATTGAATCCGTAATATGATCGATGAAATACCCATAAATGGGGCGCTCGATATGGCGGTAGCGCGCCAGGGTCCCATCCATACTATCGCCGAACCAGTTGAATATAAAGCCAAGCGTGGCCATCCAAAGATATGCCGGGTGATACCGGCTTAAGAGATATCCAATAAAAGCAACAGCGCTGCCCGCAATGCCGATGGTCGTATAAATATCGGGGTTCATCCAAATGGGCGAGTGAACTGCCAGCCACTTCAAGGTGGGCCGTTCAAGCGGCCCCAAAATGCCATTATTAATGCGAGTATGGATCCTTGAATCGTTCAAACAGCACCTCCTCTGGTTGGCTGTGACTACCTGGGAACATCCTGCACTATTTCGGGCCAGACAGGCCGGGAAATGAGCCATTGCTGCGGATCGCGCCGGATGAATTCCTCCACCACGGACAGCACCTTTTCAGCATTGATCTGCAGTTCATCCGCCCGGTTTGGATGCGGGCTCATTATAATCGGCGTGGAAGCATATATATGTAGTTTTCCATCCTCTTCCAGCCGGCTACCCACCACCACAACCGGCACATTTGCCTTCAGAGCCAGGAATATATAATGAGTTGGCAAGGCTGCCGGCTGTCCAAAAAAACGCGGCCTGGGATTATTTTCCTGGTCGGGGTGATCTATGCCTGTCATCACCATGCCACCCTGCTGTAATAACCGCAGCGCCTGGAGCAGTCCTTTGACAGAACCGGGTACCATCTTTATACCCGCTTTTTGGCGGGTGTCAAATTCGATTTGGCGCCCTCCCTGTGGATTGGGAATGGTTAACACCAGAGGCTTGAATTGAGCCAGGCTCAGCCATTGCAAGCCCAGGTCAAAACCGAGCATGTGCAGCCCCGCCAGCACCAGACCTTGCCGGTCAAGCTCAGGACGGGCCAGGATGGCTTGAAAGGACGGGTCGATGCTAAACAATTGATCAGCTGATCGAAGGTGCTGGTTGTAGTGATACAGCTCGTAGATCGAGCGGGCGGAGTTCCGGAAGACTGCCTGGACCGCCTGATCCAAGAACCGGGAGGAGTCTGTTTTCCCTGCAATGATCCACTGGTTGGCACGAACTGCCCTGACCAGGACCGTATCAGCGCGGGATGAAATCCACCGGGCGATACCTGTGCCTATGGCATAGCCAAGCCGCGGGGGAGTGACCCGTGCAATAGAAACAGCAAATTCCAACGCTGTCTGACTGGTAATCAATCCTTGTGTGCCGGCTGCCATTGTTTCTTTAGGAATGAGGGAACCTGAGTCGAGCATGACCCGGTTCTTTCCCCTGCTTTTACAGCCTGCGCGAGACCTCATCCAGCCGGGCCAGTTCATCCTTGGTCAGTTGGAATTTCATTGTTCCAGCGGCTTCCTCGGCCTGGCGAACCTTGGTGGCACCCGGGATGGTAACAACGGTTTCTCCATTGAAGTTGATCACCCAATTCAAAGCCACCTGCGCAATGGTGACAGCGTACTTTCCGGCCATCTCAGCCATGGCGTTGATGAGGGGACGCGTCTTTTCCAGGTTGCGCTGCATACCAGTTTTACGGAAACCAGTCAGGCGGCTGAGCAGCTCAGGGTTCTGGTGGTATTTCCCGCTAAGCAGGCCGCGCGCCAGGGGTGTGTAAGCGGTGATCGTCATACCCAGTTCCCGGGCTGTTTCCAGGACGCCGTTGGATTCGATTTCACGACTTAACAGGCTGTAGCGCATCTGGTTAACTGCCAGCGGCAGACCCCTTTTTGCCAATGCGGCATGCGCCCGCCGCATGCGGGCCGGGTTGAAGTTGCTAACTCCCACCGAGCGGATCTTGCCTGCCTCCACCAGGTCAGCCATGGCATTCATCTCGGCTTCCGGCGAGGAGAAACTGTAGGGTTGGTGAACCATGTAATTGGCTATGCTGAACCCATCCAGGAAGCGCAGGCGGTCTGCGATGCTGACCGGAATGTTCCCGGCCGTTCGTAAAAAAGGCTGCCATTTGGTTGCCACAATGACATCCTTGTCGGTCTTCCCGGCTGCTTTAAGGCCAATCGCCAGGGAGCGCTCGGATACTCCAGCGCCGTACATTTCCGCCGTATCGAACCAGTTGATGCCGCCGTCCAGGGCAGCCTTGATAATAGCATTCTTCTCCTCCTGGGGAATGACCGGGAACATGCGCCCGATCAACCCGCCTCCGCCGGCCATTTCCATCACCCCCAAGCCGACCGGTGTAACCAGGATATCGGTTTTACCCAAATGCCTAAGTTGAATTTTTTTCTGTGTTTCCATCGCAATGATCCTCCAAAATAATTATTTGAAACCTATGATTGACCAACCCGAATGTTTGTGGAGATCAATCCTAGCGCAATTAATCCTGCGAGGCGTTATCAACAAATGATACCAGCCTCTCCATTTTTTCCTAAAGGAATTTGGAAGAGGCTGGATTTATAAGTATCTGTTGCCGGCTTTACCGGTTAGATCTCTTTGCCTTCGAACTGGCTGTTGTAAAGCTCGGCATAGAAACCTTTCTTGTCCAACAGTTTCTGGTGCTTGCCCTGCTCGACGATGTCGCCATCCTTCATTACCAGGATCCAATCCGCGTCGCGGATGGTGGACAGGCGGTGGGCGATAATGAAACTGGTGCGGTCCTTCATTAACTCGAGCATGGCATTCTGGATCAGCACCTCGGTATGGGTGTCCACAGAGCTAGTCGCTTCGTCCAGGATCAGCATGGCCGGATTCAGCAGAATGGCGCGTGCGATCGTCAGCAACTGCATCTGGCCCTGGGAGATGTTGCTGGTCTCCTCGTTCAAGACAAAGTTATAGCCTTCCGGTAGAGCGCGGATGAAGTGGTCGGCGTGGGCGGCTTTGGCCGCCTCGATGACCTCTGCATCCGTGGCGGTAGCCCGCCCATAGCGGATGTTCTCCATGATGGAGCCGTTGAAAAGCCAGGTGTCCTGCAGAACCATGCCAAACATGCAGCGCAGTTCGCTGCGTTTGAAGTCCTTGACATTATGGGTATCCACCAGGATGGCGCCGTTGTTGACATCATAAAAGCGCATCAACAATTTGACCATGGTGGTCTTGCCAGCACCGGTGGGGCCGACGATCGCGATTTTCTGGCCGGGCTCGGCGTAGAAGGAAAAGTCGTTGATGATGATCTTCTCGGGAGTGTAACCGAAATGCACATCCTTGAAGTCCACGCGGCCTTCGATATGCTCCGCGTTGAGCGAGGTGACCACATCCGGAATCTCCTCCTCTTCCGCCAGGAACTGGAAGACACGTTCCGCCGCGGCCATGGTCTGCTGGAGGATGTTTGAGATGTTGGCGATCTGCTGGATCGGCTGGGTGAACGAGCGCACATATTGGATGAATGCCTGGATATCGCCGATGGCAATTTGACCCTTGATTACCAGGTATCCGCCCAGGATGCAGATGGCCACGTAGCCCAGGTTGCCGACGAAGTTCATAATCGGGTATAGCAAACCGGTCAGGAATTGCGATTTCCAGGCCGAGTCGTACAATACATTATTCAGCTGGTCGAACTGCCCGATGCTCTTGGCTTCCCCATTGAAAGCCTTAACGACAACGTGGCTTCCATACATCTCCTCCACGTGTCCGTTGATGTGACCCAGATAATCCTGCTGCTGCTTAAAGTAGCCCTGGGACTTGGAGACGATCAGGCCGATGATACCGAATGATATGGGGAGCATGACCAGCGCCACCAGAGTCATCAACCAGCTGATGGTGAACATCATCACCAGCACACCCAGCACGGTAGTTACGGAAGTGATGATCTGGGTCAGGCTCTGATTGAGGGTCTGGCTGACTGAATCCACATCGTTGGTGATGCGCGAGAGCACCTCACCATGGCTCGTGCCATCGAAATACTTGAACGGCATCCGGTTGATCTTCTCGGAGATATCCTTGCGGAAGCGGTAAGTAACGTTGATGGCCACATTGGTCATGACCCAGCCCTGGATGTAGGCCAGCACGGCCGAGAGCAAATACAACAGCAGCACCTGGATCATGATGTTGCCGATATGGACGAAATCGATCGTGCCGGTGCCGGCGATCTTGGCCATCACCCCGGTAAACAGTATGGTAGTGGCATTTCCCAGGATCTTGGGGCCAAAAATGGAGGCCACCGTGGAACCGATGGCAAGAAACCATACCAGAACTATCAAGGCCTGGTACCGGCCAAGGTATTTGACCAGTTTGATAAGGGTGCCCTTGAAGTCGCGCGGTTTTTCTCCGCGCAGCATCGCCATGGGGCTGCCGCGCCCCATCGGCATCATCGCCCGGCCTCTACCGCCGGTTGATTCCTGCGAGCTGGGGCTTTGAGAGTTTGAACTTTGCGTGGTCATGCCAGTTCCTCCTTGCTGAGCTGCGATAGGGCAATGCCGCGATAAACTTCGCAGTCCTTCATGAGTTCTTGATGGGTACCTTTGCCGACGATGCGGCCATCATCCAGAACGATGATCTGTTCGGCATTCTTGATGGTGGCGATACGCTGTGTAACGATCAGCAGGGTACTGGCGCCGGTGTTGGCCTTGAGAGCCTTCCGTAATGCCGCGTCCGTTTTGTAATCCAGCGCGGAGAAACTGTCATCGAAGATATAAATGGGTGCCTTCTTGAGCAGGGCGCGGGCGATGGCCAGGCGCTGTTTTTGCCCGCCGGATACATTCATACCACCCTGGGCCACCTCCGCTTGCATTCCTTCAGGCTTGGAGTTGATGAACTCACCTGCCTGGGCTATATCGGCGGCCAGCTTCAATTCGTCATTACTGGCGTTCTCATCGCCGTAAAGCAGGTTGGACTCGATCGTACCGGAGAACAGGTTGCTCTTCTGCGGTACGAAGCCGATGCGGTCGCGCAAATCGTGCTGCCCCACCTCCCGGATATCCACGCCATCGACCTGGATGGCACCATTACTGACCTCGTAAAAGCGCGGGATCAGACTGACAATGGTGGATTTGCCCGAGCCAGTGGTGCCTATAAAGGCCGTGGTCTGGCCCGGCTGGGCGGTGAAGGTAATGTTGTGCAGCGCGTCCTCTTCTGCCCCCGGGTAATGAAAACTGACATCCCGGAATTCGATCGTGCCTTTGAAGGGTTCGGGGAACTGCCTGGGATCCGGCAGGTCGCGGATGAGCGGCTCGGTTTCCAGCACTTCCGAAATGCGGTCGCCTGAAACCGAAGCACGCGGCAGGATGATGAACATCATCGAGAGCATCATGAAGGCAAACAAGATCTGCAGGGCATATTGCATGAAAGCCATCATATCGCCCACCTGCATGGTGCCATTGGCCACCTGGTGGCTGCCCACCCAGATTATCAACACCACCACGCCATTCATGATCATCATCATGAACGGCATCATCAATACCATGATGCGGTTGACAAACAAGAGGGTATTGGTGAGGTTCTTGTTGGCGCCGTCGAAGCGGTCTTCCTCGAACTTCTGCATGTTGAAGGAGCGGATGACCATCATGCCTGAAAGATTCTCACGCAATACCAGGTTGAGCCGGTCGATCAGGCTCTGAATGGCTTTGAACTTGGGCAGGGCGACCGAGAAGACCGCCATGATCATGCCGAACATGATCACCACGGCTAGCGCGATGATCCACCACATATTGGGGCTCTTGCCGATGGCCCGGATGGTTCCACCGATGCCAATGATGGGGGCGTAAATGAACATACGCATCATCATGATCACCACCATTTGGATCTGGGTAATGTCGTTGGTGGAGCGGGTGATCAGCGAGGCGGTGGAGAACTTGTCGAACTCGGTGCTGGAGAAATTTTCGACGCGTTCGAATACGCTCCGACGCAAATCACGCGACAGCCCGGCGGCCGTGCGGGCGGAAAGATAGCCGACCGCAATGGTACAGGCGCCGGATAGAAGCGTCAGCAGCAGCATCAGCAGACCGATACGCAGGATGTAATTCGTCTGGAGATTGTTCGTCTGCATCCCCAGTGCGATGTACTCATTCTTTACCGCGCCGGTGGCCATCTGGACGATCATGCCGTTTCCCAGCGTGGCGAATTTCTGGTCAATGGTGGTGCTGATCTGGCTGAGAACCGCCGGAGGGAGTTTCTGGATCAAGGCAAAGACATCTGTTCCAGCCGGGATACTGGACATCATCTTGGAAACGGTCGGGCCGAGCATCTGGACCATGGACTGCGCGGCGGTGGGGTTGGCCACGGCCTGTTCGATGCCCGAGACCGCCAGCAGGGCCTTTCCCATGACCGGGTTCAGCTTGGTGATCTCGGCCTGATCGACCTTGTTGAGCACATAGACCGGCTCCTTGGCAAGGTCGGGGTAGATTTTTACATCGGCGGCATAATCGGGGGAACTCTGGTCCACCAGCGTGTAATCGCCCAGGACAGCGGTCTTGTTTTGCGCACTCAAAAAGATTACCAACCGCTTCATTTCGCTCTGGCGGATGGCCTGCGGTACGGCATCAACGATGCCACTCTGCTGGATGCCGTAATCGACAATATTTGACATGTAGTCCGGCAGGGCCAGGTCAGCATTGGCCTGAATGAACAGCAGGATAACGGCGCCCAGGATCAGGAAAATATATGGCTTGAGATATTTTGCCAATCGTAGCATTGGGTTAGTTGCTCCTTATCATTAAAAAATCCAAGTCGAATAATAACGACAGGTTGTGAAGTGAGAATGAACGAAGTGTGAACGGTCCGGCTGGAAACTACTCTTCGGTGGCGCGGGCAGCCGCTGTCAGCAGGGTCAGGGCGGCAACGATCATGGTTTGCTGGTCCGGCGTCAGGGCATCCGTCAGACCTTCGACCCAGCGGCTGCGGGCTTCAATGCCGCTCTCGATCAGAATGCGGCCCTTCTGGGTCAAAGCCAGCTGTTTGGCGCGCCGGTCGGCCGGGTCTTCCGTCCGTTTGATCAGGTCCAAAATCACCAACCGGTCCACAGCCTGACTGGCTGCCGCGTTGGATACGCCGAGTTGTTCACCGATCTCAGATACCCCGGTAGTGCCTGCATGGATCAGGCGCATCAGGATGTTGATTTGCGAGAACGACAAGCCAGTCTCATCCATGAATTTTCGGAAGTCACGCATTGAGCGCTGCATGAAGACTTCCGACCATTCACGAATCACTTCCGGAAATACTTTCGTTGGCGACATAGTTAATTATCCTAATTAGTTAAGAAGACCGAAATATATCCATTTCTTATGTATTTGTCAAGTCAAAAACCGTCCAAATCCATTAGAGTCGCGTAAGAAAAGAGACCCTTTCTGGACGACCTGCCCGCTGCCCTACGGTATAATATTGTAATGTCCATAATTCAAGTCCCTCCCCGCCGGGTGATCGTGGCGGCTTATCCCCAAATCCCGGATGCGCTGACAGAAGCCGCCGCGATCAATTCCTATTTGAAAGAGCGCGGCCTGGAATCGACCTTCGGCAAAGTGGACGATGCCAGTCTGCGGAAGCGTGTCAAAGACGGCGAGTTTGATTTATTGGTGGCTGTGGGCGGGGATGGCACCATGCTGCGGGCCAGCCATCTGTGCGCTCCCTGCAAGGTGCCAATCCTGGGGATCAACATGGGCCGGCTGGGCTTTCTGATGCAATTCGGGCGCGAGCAATGGCATTCCGCCCTGGACCAATTGCTTAAAGGGGAATACTGGATCGAAAATCGCATGATGATGCGCGCCGAGCACGTGCGGGAGGGCAAATCGATCGGGAGCTGGCATGCGCTAAACGAAGTGGTGGTTTGCCGTTCCGCTGCGGTCCGGCCGGTACGGGTCTCTGCCAGTGTGGATGGAATGCAATTAACCAACTATGTCTCGGACGGCCTGATAGCCGCCACGCCGACCGGCTCCACCGCCTACGCACTGGCGGCCGGGGGACCGATCATGCCTCCGGAACTGCGCAACATCCTGCTGGTTCCGATTGCCCCACACCTTTCGTTCGACCGGGCGGTGGTCCTTTCGGAGGGCAGTTCGGTCAACATCACCCTGCGCGGCGGGGAGGCCGTCATTAGCGTGGATGGGCAGACTCCCACCGGCATGGCTGAAGATGATGCAGTCGATGTGTGCGCCGGGGAATATGTGGCCTATTTCGTACGCTTTGGCGATCGCGGTTACTTCTACCGCAACCTGACCACGCACATGAACCAGAACCCGCTGGTAGGTTTTCCGCGATGATCGATCTGAACACTCCCACCTATTGCGCCAACCACCCGGGTGTGGAGACCAGCCTGCGCTGCAACAAGTGTGGGAAACCCATCTGCGCCAAATGCGCCATCCGCACCCCCACGGGCTACCGCTGCAAGGAATGCGTGCGCGGCCAGATGAAGGTTTTCGATACGGCGCAGTGGTACGACTACGTGCTGGGTTTCATCACTGCCGGAGTGCTGGGCTTGCTGGCCAGCCTGCTGGCTCTGTTTGTCAGTGGTTTGAGCTTCATCGGCTGGATTCTGATCATCATCGGGGCACCGACTGCCGGAATGGTTATTGCAGAAGGGGTGCGCCTGGTAATCAAGAAACGCCGATCTCGGGCGCTTTTTATTACGATCGCGGTGGCGATGGTCCTGGGCGCCCTGCCGGTGATTCTTTTCCAATTATTCTCCTTGAATCTCAATATCCTGATCAGCCTGATCTTCCAGGGCATTTATCTGTTTATCGCCACGCCGGTGGTCTACGCGCGCCTCTCGGGGATTCAGCTTAACCGATAATTTTCGCATTAACGACTAAAGTCGTTACCCCTTGTCTTTACTATGTACTGTTGCATATGCTGACCGAACTGCACATCCAGAACTTCGCAATCATCGACCAGCTCGACCTGGAGTTCGAGCCGGGCCTGGTCATCCTGACCGGGGAGACCGGCGCAGGAAAATCCATCATCATGGACGCCCTTGACATCCTGATGGGTGGACGGGCGGAGGCCAGTTCCATCCGTTCCGAGGCCGACCTGGCACGCGTGGAGGGCACTTTCAAGCTTGCCGGAGCCGAACGCCCGGCTGCAATCGAAATTCTAAAACGGGAAGACCTGCTTGACGATTCGGACTACGTCGTATTGATGCGCGAGGTCCGCCGGGAGGGCCGCAGCAGCGCGCGCGTGAACGGCCGCAGCGTCGGACTGCCGCTGCTGAAAGAACTGGGCGAAATCCTGGTGGATATCCACGGGCAATCCGAACATCTATCACTACTAAACGTGCGGGCACACCTGGGCCTGCTCGACCGGTACGCCGGGATCGAATCCGATCTTTTGGCCTACCGCAAAGCCCACCAGCACCTGCTGGGACTGCGGCGTGAACTGCACGACCTGCGGGCCGTCCAGCAGGATGCCGAACGCCGCACCGACATGCTGACCTTCCAGGCCGGCGAGATCGAAGCTGCCCGGCTGCGCCCGGCGGAAGATTCGGACTTGAAACAAGAGCGGGATCGTCTCGCCAATGCCGAAGCCCTGGCCTTGCTGGCCCAGGAAGCCCTGACGGCCTTGGATGAAGGCAGCTCCGAAGCCCCGGCTGCCAGCGATCTGCTCGGGCGGGCAGTCCATTCGTTGGCGAAACTGGCCCAGATCGATACGGCCCAGCAAAACCTGGCGGAACAATCCACCACGATGGAAGAGACTCTCGCCGACCTGGCGCGCAGCCTGCGCAATTATTTGGAGGCGATCGAATACAATCCCAAGCGCCTGGAGGAAGTGGAAGAGCGGCTCGACTTGGTCCACCGAATGGAGCGCAAGTACGGCGGCAGTATCGAGACGGTCATCGCCTTCGCGCTGGATGCCAGGAAACAATTGGAGCATATATCCAGCGCTTCCAGCCGCATCGCCGAACTGGAAACCGCCGAGTCAGCTGCGCTGGAGAACCTCTCCGGGCACGGCCTGGCGCTTTCGCACAAGCGCAAGGAGGCGGCAGGGAAAATGAGCCAGGCCATTGAGATCGAGCTGGATGACCTGCAGATGGCCTCCGCCCGTTTTGGAGTGGATTTCCAAACCAGGCCCGATCCGGAAGGCGTGCCGCTACCGGATGGATCCCGGATCGCCTTTGACGGCAGCGGGCTGGATAAAGTGGAATTCCTGGTGGAGCCGAACCCGGGCGAAGGGCTTAAGCCGCTGGCAAAAATCGCCTCCGGCGGCGAGACTTCCCGCCTGATGCTGGCGCTCAAGAATGTGCTGGCACGCGCCGATCAGATTCCCACACTGATCTTCGACGAAATCGACCAGGGCATTGGCGGGCGCGTCGGCGGTGTGGTGGGGGAAAAGTTGTGGAACCTGGGCCGCGCCCACCAGGTAATGGTGATCACGCACCTGCCGCAACTGGCGGCTTACGGCGACCAGCACTTCCAGGTGCAGAAAATTATCGAGGACGGCCGCACGCTCACGCGCCTGACCCGGCTGAGCGGCGAGCCGCGCACGCTCGAGCTGGCGCAAATGCTCGGCACCGTCAGCGAAGGAACGCTCCGTTCGGCGCACGACCTGCTGCAAAGCGCCCAGGCTTTCAAGAACGGCCATAAAAGCCCTGATCTCGTGTCTTCCCAATAAGCATGGAAACAGGGGCAAGGGCAAAGGGGGGATTCAACATCAGAGCCATTTTATTGTTAATCCTTCCTTAGACGGTATCCAACCACCCGTTCCACGGGAACAAATGCGGTATGATAACGTCTGATTTTATTAAGGAGAATTCAATCCATGAAAAAGCTGTTATTTGTGCTCGTCTGCCTGTCGATGGTGGTATCTGCCTGCGGCCTGCTGCCTGCAGCCACCCCGACGGTCACACCAACCCCGACTGAAACCCCGACCATCACCGAAACACCTACACCGCTAGCCACCAATACGCCGACCGTTACGCCCACACCGCTTTACCCTGTGGAAGGCTATGGCCCGGCCAACTTTCCTGCAGAGGTGGACCAATTGACCGGCCTGAAAGTCACCGATCCGGCGTTGCTGCAGCGCCGCCCCATGCTGGTCAAGGTCCAGAACCTGCCACGCGATGGCCGCCCGCAATGGGGGCTTTCGCTGGCCGATATCGTTTTTGAGTATTACACCGAGGAAGGCACCACCCGCTTCGCCGCAATTTTTTATGGCAACGATGCCAGCATGGTTGGCCCGATCCGCTCGGGACGCTTCATCGATGCCGACATCGTGGACGGCTATAAAGCCATGTTTGCATTCGGCTCCGCTTATGTGGCCGAGATGCGCCGTTTCTACAATTCGGATTTCGCCGACCGGCTCGTGATCGAGGGAGCCAATACCCCGTTGACGCGCTACGATCCGAAAGGCATGGATTACCTGATGGTTAACACCGCCGATTTAAGTGCCTATGCCACCAAGAAGGGCATAAATGGTCCGCAGGATCTGAACAACATGCTCTTTAAACTCCCCGCACCTGCCGGAGGCACCCCCGTGACGCAGGTCTATGTACGCTATTCCGGGGCGATCTACAACCGCTGGGATTACGATGCCACCAGCGGCACCTACCAGCGCTTCTCCGATAGCGCGGATGCCAATAACGGCGTGGCGTCCGAGCAGTACGCACAACTGACCGACCGCCTGACCAACCTGCCGATCGAGTTCGCCAACGTGGTGGTTCTTTACGTCAACCATCCGCTCTACGCCCCCAATATTTACGACATCCAGTTGATCGGCAGCGGCGATGCCTATGCCTTCCGGGACGGGGTGGGTTACAAGGTCAAATGGGTGCGCAACGCCACGGATGTGGTCTCTCTGACCAATCCCGACGGCAGCCCCTTCGCCTTCAAACCCGGCACGACCTGTTTCGAAGTGATCGGGCTGAATTCCACCCTCGCGCAGACCGGCCAGAGCTGGCGTTTCACGCATTTCATGCCGTAATTTTTACAGGGGCGACCGGCCGGTCGCCCCTTTTGTTTATGATCAATTGACCGTAGTAACGACTTCAGTCGTTGCTCCATTTTCTGAATGCCCCTGCTGCCAGGGGGAAATGTCTGGTAAATATGCCCATCCGGGAATCGAGTGAGCAATCCATAAAAAGGAGTCCTTTATGAAGCGCATTGCTGTCCTGACCGGCGGCGGGGACGCGCCCGGCTTGAATGCCGTCATCCGGGCTGTTACCAAAACAGCCATCAACGTGTACGGCTGTGAAGTCTTCGGCATCCTGGATGGATATGATGGCTTCATTGCCCCCGGCGGCGTGCTGCCTCTGAACCTGGAATCCGTGCGCGGTATCCTGCCGCGCGGCGGCACCATCCTGGGTACCGCCAACCGCGGCAACCCGTTCGCTCGCAAAGTGCTGCATGCCGGCCAGGAAACCGTCATTGACGTGTCGGATGAAATCGTCCGGGCCATCGCAACCTTGCAGCTCGACGCGGTCATCGTGATCGGAGGGGACGGCACCCTGCGCGTCGGGATGGAGTTATGTGACAAGGGCGTGCCGGTGATCGGGGTGCCCAAGACGATCGACAACGATGTTGGCGGCACGGAAGTCACTTTCGGCTTCGATACGGCCCTGATGATCGCCACCGAAGCGCTCGACCGGCTGCACACCACTGCCGAAGCGCACCACCGCGTGATGGTACTGGAGCTGATGGGCCGGGAGGCCGGCTTCATTGCCCTGCACTCCGGTATCTCCGGAGGGGCGGATGTGATCCTCATACCGGAAATCCCATTTAAATATGACGCCATCCTTGGGAAAATCCAGTCGCGCGCCCAGGCCGGTTCGAAGTTCAGCCTGCTGGCCGTCTCGGAAGGCGCCCGGCCGCTGGGCGGGCAGGAGCTGGTTGCACGCCCGGGTGACGCCGTGTATGTGCCGCGCCTGGGCGGCATCGGGCAGGAGGTCGGTCGGTACGTCGAAGGGCACGGCTACGAAGCGCGCGTGACCGTACTCGGCCATGTCCAGCGCGGCGGCTCGCCGACCGCCTTCGACCGCTGGCTGGCCACCCGCTACGGCGCGGCGGCCGTCCGCACGGCTGCGGATGGAGGGATCGGCCGAATGGTGGCCCTGCGCGACGGGAAAGTGATCGATATTCCACTCAGCCAGGCGTTGGCCGTACCCAAGCGGGTGGACCTGAACGGCGATGCGGTCCGGACTGCCCGCGGCATCGGCATTTCTTTCGGAGATGAATAAACTGCTCGCGCCGATTGGGTTTGGTAGGCTGCACATTCGTTCATAAGTTCAAATTATCCACAGATAAAACGGATAAATAGAATGGGGTGTCTCTCATCAGGTCTTTTATCAACAATCAATGTTCATACCTGGTTACAACGTACCCGTAGGGTATCCGTGGTTTTCTTTAAAGCGGAAGGCCGCCTTTCGGCGGTCTTCCTGGGCGCGCTGTGGCACCTTGACGGTCTGCAAAAATTACCGCAGAACGAGGAGGGATGCCACAGCGCTACGTTTCGTACTACTATCCATTGTAGGCACCACCTCCTCTTCTATAAGGATGGCGGATGAAAGGCAGGTCTTCACTTATTGCAAGCCCTGCGTTGGAATTAGTATCGCATGAAATTATTCGGGTGTCAATAGGGCGTTTTGCGCTCTAATATTCCCATAAGGTGAGGATTTTGACAGGTTTTCTGACACCTTTTGAGAGTTCCCTGCCAGTTTCTGCCAGCCCTACATGCTTATCATAGGCGTAATTCCTATTATCTTGTTTTTTTTGTTCTTTACTTTGAGTTCCTTGGCCTGCACTGTGCCGCACCTGTACCTGCGGTACTGGCGCAGGCAGGCACATGTGTGGCCGCTTGTCCCGCGGTGCACTTTCGCTGGATTGTGTTAAGATCTTCTTAAAATCTGTTTCGGGAGGCTATCTGCATGAAACGCACGACCATTCTCTGGATCACGGCCCTGCTGCTGGGCTGGTGCTTTGATCTGCTGTTCTGGAAACAAACCCCGGGCATCAATTTCAGCCTCTTCGTGCTGCTTTGCCTGGCGGGAGGCCTGCTCGTATTACGACGGAACGGCCTGCGGCCGGCTGGGAAATCCCTGCTCCTGCTCATCCCGATCCTGTTCTTCGCCCTGGTTACCACCATCCGCCAGGAACCGCTCACACTGGCTCTGAGTTTCGTCCTGACGCTCGGGCTGATGGGCCTGCTGGCCGCCAGTTACTTGGGCGGGCGCTGGCCGTCCTACGCTCTGACCGATTACGTCGTCCAATGCGTCCGCCTGGCCGGCAGCCTGATCGCCCGCCCGCTGATTTTCCTTTACGGGAACCGCAAGGCCGCCATCCCCGTCGGGCAGGATGATCCTGCCGTGGTCGCTGCCCATCCTGGGCGTAAACGCTTCTGGGCCATCCTACGCGGTGCCCTGATCGCCATCCCAATCCTGGCGGTTTTCGCCGCCCTGCTCAATTCCGCCGATCTGGTCTTCGCCCAGCGCCTGCACGACTTTACCGGCTTGTTCCGGCTGGAAAACCTGCCGCAGTACCTCTTCCGGCTCTGCTACATTTTGGCTGCCGCCTACGGCCTGGCGGGCGTTTTTCTGCACGCCGCCCAAAAAAGCACCGACGAAAAACTGTTCAGCCAAAAGCCACTCGTGCCGCAGTTCCTGGGTTTCACCGAGGCGGCCGTGGTGCTGGGAGCGGTGGTGGTACTGTTTGCACTGTTCGTGGGCATCCAGTTCCAATATTTCTTCGGGGGTGGCGCCAATATCGGCCTGCAGGGCTTCTCCTACTCCGATTATGCCCGGCGCGGCTTCGGCGAACTGGTCGCGGTGGGCTGCTGCAGCCTGCTGCTCTTCCTGGGCCTCAGCGCCATCGTCAAGCGCCAAACCAATGTGCAGCGCCGGGCCTTCTCCGGGCTGGGGATCGGCATGGTAGCGCTGGTGGGCGTGATGCTGGTTTCGGCCTTCCAGCGCCTGCAGCTCTATGAGGCTGCCTATGGTTTCTCGCGCCTGCGCATGTATACGGATATCTTCATGATCTGGCTGGGCGTGCTGCTGGCTGCCGTGGTGCTGCTTGAGGTACTGCGCCGGGAGCGGCTCTTCCCTCTGGCCGCCCTGCTGGCAACGATCGGTTTTGCAGCCACCCTGGCGCTGGTCAACGTGGACGCCAGCATCGTCCGGGAGAACGTGGCGCGTGCCCCGCAGGGCAAAGGCCTGGACGTAGCCTACCTGGCCACGCTCTCGAACGACTCCGTCCCGGTCCTGGCAGCTGCCTATGAGTTTAAGGTGCTTCCGGGCCTCACCCGCGACGCAGTCGGGGCGATCCTGGTCTGCCGCCTGCACAACGGCTCCCAACCCGCGCCTGGCGACTGGCGCAGCTTCAACCTGTCAGCCTGGTGGGCGGACGGGGCCGTGGCCGGACTGCGCAACCGGCTGGACTTATACCAGGTGACGCAAGATCAAGGTGTGCTGAAAATCCTAACTCCCGGGAGCATCTATTACGAATGTCAATAAAAAACAGTAGTTCGCCAAAGTTGGCGACAGCACCTTGATAAATTCATAAGATATGGCAATTTATCCAGCCATTCGTGTGGCAAAGCCGGATGGCTGGCCGATGCCTTGTAATGGTCATCCTGGCAAAACCGGTTTGCTGGCATCCGAAATTCTGATTGTCGGGCACCCGTGTAATTTGAGTAATTTTCCTGATAAAGGCTACACTTTTTCTGCCGTTCCTCCCTGGGTCAGAAGCATGGGTACATTCCCGTTGAGAGCGATGGCTAAAATTACATCGGCAGGCATTTTGTAGTAGCACCGGCTTATTTGCTCACTCCATTGCCTGAGGATGTAGGCGTGACAGTTTGCGGTTGTAATCAATATTAAGATGCACTCTCCAAAGGGAGAGCGCTTCCGGTCAGGTCCGAAACTCATTTTATTAGCACCGCTTAATTACATCTTCATCGGCGTCATAAGCTGAAAGTAGTTGCCATCCGAGTCAGCCAGGGTGGCGATCCAGCCTTCGCCCATTTTGTAAGGTGCCGCGACCACGGCCGCTCCGAGCGCTTTGATCCGATCAAACTCCTGTTGGACCTGGGCCGTCTCAAAATTGAGCATCACCCGTCCTGGGTCCTTGGCTTTTCCACCCATTTCGGAATGCTTCAGGACTCCCACGAAGCTGGTTCCCACCTGCCAGCCCACGAATCCACTCTCCTTTTCGACCATATCCGGTGCTTTCCCGAACACTTTTTCATAGAAGGCTGAGAGTGTATCAAATTGTTTCGTTCCGATCATGACGGAATTAAAACTCAACATTTCACATGCTCCTTTCTGCCACCAATACGATATGAATTATCTAACATATCACTATTATAGCTCATTTTTATTCTCACAATCATTTTTCCGGGAAGATGATCGCTTTCCTGACATTTTCCAGACCACCTTCGTTAAATTCGATCCAGCGTTGAAAATCCTCTAAAGGTAACCAATGAGAGATCAAATCGGCTACATGGATACAACCACTTGACAAAAGGTTACCTACTTGCGTGGATTGGCACGCTCGGTGTTCCGATGGGGCTTGGCACTCGCTTCCGACTCGCCGGAACTACTCACGGCATCGCTGTAATAGTTGGCAAGTTGCCAACTGCAGGGTTGCCGGCCAGTTGTTTCCGCAGAAAATCCAGCATTTGCAAGGCGGTCAGGTTATGCATCTGCACACCGTATTCCAGGCTGTCCGGGATAGAGAAATCGGTGAAATTGGCATACGAAACAGAATCGAGGTGTTCCGGATCGACCATGCCATGCCTGGGTAAAGGTTGGGCGGCCAGCCAGAAGTTCCACAGCGGGACCTGATATTCCATTGCCAGCCGCGCGACCGTTGCATTAATGGACCCATCGCCCTCCACATCATCCGCCTTGGTGCTCAGGATGGGAACGATCCCTTTCGCAATCGTATCATCCAGGATGATGCGCATATTATGTTCGAACGAGCCCGGGTTCTCGTGGACGTAATAGGCTTCGTTGGTGCCGATCGCGATGATGGCAAAGCTGGGATGGTCGAGCCGGTACTGGCAGTCCAACAGGGTCTCGTTTGCCAGGCATTGCTTGCCGGTCCAGAGCGTGCTCAACAGCCCGGCGCTGTTCATGCCGGCCTTGGCGGCCAGGCTGGGGCGTCCAAAGGAAGCCTGGAAATAGTCGATCGCCGGCTGGAGCGCAGTGTACCCACCCAGGTTGTAACGGCCGGCATAACCCACCAAGAAGGCCGGGGCGGCGCTGGTGCAGTCCCCAATGCGTGAAAAGACATGTGGGTTATCCCCCAGCGCCAACCCGTTCTGATAAATCTCCCGCACACGCGGGCTGATCTGCTCGGGGATGACCGGCAATGCTTGCCAGAAATCCGGGGGAAGCGCGGTCGGACTGGGCACGGGCGAGGGGCTCATTTCTGCAGCCGCCTGAACGGTGACCGTGGGAGTGACAACCGGAACCGCCGGCGTGATCAGGACAGGCGTGGCAGGTATCCTGCTGGCCAGGCTGACCGGAGAGGCGACCTCTCCGCAGGCCGCCAGCAGGAAAAGCGATAGACAGCCCAGGCGAGCGGCTGTCTTCAGGCAGGCAGGTCTCCGGCGTCGCACATCCAGGCGCATCTTAACCCTTGACCGCCTTTGCAATCGCGGCGATATGCCCGGGCAGGTTGCCGCAGCAACCGCCCACCACCCGTGCACCCAGGGCTACGTACTTTACGGCATATTCGGCCATCTGCTGCGGCGTTATATCATAGGTGGTCGCGCTGTCCAGTAGGTGCGGCAGGCCGGCATTCGGCTTGGCCCACAAGGGGAAGCCGGGTTCCGTCGCGGCATATTCCTGCTGGATCTTTTCCATGTTTTCGAGGGTCGTCCCGCAGTTGGCTCCGATCATCGCCGCGCCCATGTCTCTATAGCGCTTGAACATATCAAAAGGTTTGACGCCCATCATGCTACGCACGCCCCGGTCGTAGCTGAACGAGACCACGATCGGCAGATCCGTCACGGAACGGGCACCCTTGAAGGCTGCATCGGCTTCGTCGAAGGCAAACATGGTTTCGATCACCAGCAAATCCACGCCGCCTTCCGCCAGGGCTTTGGCCTGTTCGGCGAAACTGGCGGTGGCATCTTCCAGGCTGAGCGGACCGTAGGGTTTCATCATCATGCCGGTCGGACCGATGGAACCGGCCACCAGGGTACCAGGGCGCGCCGAAGCTGCCTGACGGGCCAATTCGGCCGCCCGTTGGTTGACTTCCGGCGCGCGCTCTCCGTATTTCGATTCTTTCATGCGCAGGCGTGTCCCGCCAAAGGTATCGGTCAGGAGGATATCCGATCCGGCTGCCACAAAGGCGTCTTCCAATTGCAGAACCATCTCCGGCGCATCGAATACCAGGTCTTCCGGGGGTGTGCCCGGCTTGAGGCCCATATTCTGCAGGCTGGCCCCGGTGGATCCATCCGCGATCAGGGTCTCGCCGGATTGGAGGCGTTCCAAAAACTTATTCATACAAATTCTCCGCAGAACATAATCAGCCAATTATAACGGTGAAATCCTTCTTTTCGAATGCATGGTGTCCCCTCCTCAATATAGCCTATCCCCATGGAGATCATAATAATCGGCTCAGCATTGACTCAATTTCAAGGCAGGTGTAAACTTACCCCGATTAATAAACAGAGGCTCGGTTTATTAAAGAGATTGCCCTTGTCTCGCACAGTCAAAGAAGACGAATATATTTCCAAGCGCAACGATATCCTGGCTTCGGCGCAGCGACTCATTTATACCAAGGGTTATGGACGCATGACCATCCAGGACATTCTGGATGATATCCATATTTCCAGCGGGGCGTTTTATCATTACTTCGATTCAAAACCAGCCGTGCTCGAAGCAGTCATTGATCGCATGGCAGCCGCCGCCGAAAGCCCGCTCCATCTTATCGCTGACGATCCGCACCTGTCCGCCATCGAAAAACTGCGGGCCTACTTCGGCACGGTGGAGCAACTCAGGGTCACCTATCAGAATAGCCTGATTGAGCTTATGCGCGTCTGGTACACCGACGACAATGCCATCATCCGCCAAAAAGCAGACGAAGCCGCCATCGAACGGCGCGCCCCGCTGCTGAACACGATCGCACAGCAAGGTATGCGGGAGGGTGTTTTTAAGGTCGCCGATCCAAAGCGGGCCGGCGAAATAATCCTGGCCCTGATCCTGCGAATGGGCAACACCCACGCGCAACTGCTGCTATCGTTGGATAAAGCGATCGACGAGACCGGCTGCATCGAAGGGATCATCGATACCTATAACGCCTATATGGCCGCCATCGAGCGGGTCTTGGGTGCGCCCGAGAAAACCTTAAACCGGTTGGAGGCAGAGCCGGTTAGGGTATTGGTGGCCGCCCTGCGTGAGAAGCCCCAAGCATGAATAATCAAAAAAGGAGAGAAATGACAGAAAAAAAACAAAAAACCAGTGGTTCAGCAGCAGGCGTTGCCATGATGCGCGCAATCGAGACGCAAAAACCGGAGGGATCGCGGATTTGCGACGATCCCTATGCCCATGCGCTGATTCAAGGTGGCTTCACATACGCCCTTCTCAAGTGGATGATCGGATCTGGCCTGTACGACCGCCTGGCCCCCGGCGCGGTCTCGTTCGTGGTCGGGCGGGAGCGCTACATCGATGATTTTCTCAAGAGCTGCCTGAGCGAAGGTCTCGACCAGGTGGTGCTCCTGGGCGCTGGTTACGACACACGCGCGTACCGCATCCCCGGAATCGAGAAGACTCACGTGTTCGAAATCGATCAATCTGCCACCCAGGAGGATAAGTTGAAGCGCTTGGAGAAGGTCATCCATCCAATCCCGGCCAATGTCACCTTCCTCCCAATGGATTTCAATACCCAATCTCTTGCTGAACGGTTGAAGAGCGCCGGTTACAACGAACAGGACAAAACCCTGTTTATCTGGCAGGGTGTCACCTATTTCTTGACGATGGCTGGTGTGGAAAACACCCTGGCCTTTATTGCCAGTCATTCCGGCCCGGGGAGCGCGCTGATCTTTGATTACTTTTACAACGAGATCCTGCGCGATCCACACCGCAAAGAGGTGCAGGCCATGCGGCGCACGGCGCGTGCGTTCGGCGAAGATTATACCTTTGGGATCGACCGCGGACAGGTTGAGCCGTTCCTGACCCAGCGCGGCTTCAGGGAGGTGACCGACATGACGATGGAGGCTCTAAAACCGCTTTATTTTATTGGCCCAAATGCCAACCGGGCGATCAACAACAGCATCGCCATCGCGACGGCCCGGGTGGATAAAGATAGAGTATCCGGGTGATGCCCGGGAGCTCACTTTAGGCTGACCGTACCGGCGTTGCCGTCCACCGTGATCATCTGCCCATCCTGGATGCGGCGGGTGGCAGCCCCGGTCCCAAGCACTGCCGGAATGCCGTACTCGCGTGCCACGATCGAGCTGTGGCTGAGCGGTCCGCCAATATCGGTCACCACCGCGGCGGCGCGTACGAACAGCGGCGTCCAGGCCGGGGTGGTGATGACGGCCACGATTACATCGCCCGGCTGCATACGGCCGAAATCTTCCGGCCCGCGCATCACGCAGGCCCGTGCGCTGACCTTACCGGCGCTGGCTCCGGAACCTTTCAGCGTATCCCCGTGCTGGTCCTCACGCGGCGCGAACCGGGCGAGCAGTTTATTCTTTGGCAATATATTCGGAGGCACAACCTTGCGCAGGGCCTGCCATTTCGCTTTGCGCGCTTCGACCGAGGCGGCATGACTTTCCAGCTTCCCGCCCAGTTCAAGGGTGGCCGCCATCTGCTCCACTTCCCCGGCTTCCAACCAGTAAATGTCCCCGGAGGCGTCAATAGCGCCTGCTCCGGTCAACCGGCGGCCCAATTCAGCCAGCATCCTGCGGATCTGGGGTTGACCAAGCCCGACATCGGCGATGCCGTCTTCGCGCAGCGGGGCCGATTCCTGCGCTTTTTTAAGCAGCTTCAGGAACCACCCCCGCCGCAGCGGGTCCAGCCTTTTTACCACGGTCTGCTTCATTTGCTCTCGCATTTGAAGAGCCGCCGCCTGGCGTTCATAGGGATTGCCGGCCGTGCCGTCCAGGTAGGCCTTGAGAGCCGCCACCAGGGGAACCGGATCATCCGCAGGGACCGGTTTGGCAAAGTCCAGGTCGTAGATGATATGGCCGTAATCCGCCAGATGGACATTAAAACGGGTCCAGAATTCCCCCCAGGCTGCCTCGGTCGCTGGCCCAGGCGGGTGTTGGGTGATTTGACCGGCCGGTTCCTCCAGCAGCGTTTTCAGTAAAGCCGGTTGCTCTTTTATCCACATCGCAAAGTCAAACAGGGATTTCTCGGCCCGTACCGCCTGGTTCTCCTCCCCGAACAGGAAGGTAGCCGGATCCGGTTCACCTTTTCGCTTCATCAGCATTTTATAGATATTGGTAAAGGTCATCTCGCTGGTCAGGGCAATCGGGATCGGCCCGGTCTGTACAATGGTGTAATACTGTGCAGTTTCGGTGAAGATCTCCCGTACTCCCGCCAGAAGAGCAGGAGCGTTCATTTTTTTAATGTCCCGCTCCTGCCATGCCAGGACCAAATCCAGGTATTTTTGGCGTTCCAGCTGCCAGCGCTGCTTGCCTGCTCCAAGCATTTTTTTGGATGCTACGGTGCTCATGATCAGCAGCGACCCGATCACTTTCAATGTCATTTTCAAACCAATGTAAACATATCCATTGACCACCGCCACTATGTAACTATCCGGATCATCGATTCCACCGATATCGCTCATCATGCCCAGGCTGGCCTTTTCGGCCAGCGGAACCGCCAGTGTGCCAAACAGAGGCGATACGGGGTCCGGCAATAATTCGGCAAAGCTGGCACGCGAAAGCATGACTTTGGGCGCCGGTACCGGCCAATCCAGCGGCGACTCAGGCAGGGCTGTCACCGGCCGCGCCTGGAGGATGGCGAACCTGTCACCCGACCGCGCCCATTCGATATCCATGGGTACGGCATAAAGGCTTTCGATCTCCAGCCCCAGCCATGCCAGTTCCTTCACCCGGGCGTTGTTCAGGACAGGCGCTTTTATAAGGAGCTCCGGCACTGGTTGCTCGCGCGTGCTGTTATCCGTCCGGACGGTCATGACCAGCTTGGCGGCCGTTTCACGACGCAGCGGACGAAAAGTTGATTTGTTCACCGTAATGGTATCGGGGTTCACCACTCCGGAGACGATCGCTTCCCCCAGCCCCCAGGCGGCCGTGATGATTAATTCGTCGCGCCGCCCATTTACAGGGTTGGCGGTGAACATAACACCGGCTGAATCCGCGAACACCAACTCCTGGACGATCACCGCCAGGGCGACCTGATCAGGCGGGATGGCCTGCCTGGCCCGGTAAGCAATAGCGCGGGCTGTCCACAGTGAGGCCCAACAGTGCTTAACCGCCTCCAACACAGCCTGTTCGCCGTGTATGTTCAGATAGGTATCCTGCTGGCCGGCAAACGAGGCTCCGGGCAGGTCTTCGGCGGTGGCGGAGGAACGTATCGCAACCACTGCTTCGACTGTCCCGGAAGAAGGTGTGCCCGATGGAGAGCGAGGCGGTTGGGACATTGCGGCATATGCCTCGGTAATTGCCCGGGCTACATCAGATGGAATCCGCCCGCCAGCAAAGAAATTCCGAATCTGCTGTGAAACCGGCTCGAGCGCGTCCGGATCAGACCCGTCCACATCTACGAGAGCCTGCAGGATGCGCGGCTGAAGACCATTTTCAGATACGAAGAGCCGGTATGCTTCCGTGGTGATATGGAACCCGTCCGGAACGGGCAGCCCAGCCCGGGTCAGTTTGGCAAGCGACAATCCCTTTCCACCGACCGTTTCCAGCGTGGCTTCCAGGGCAGACAATTTCAGGATGCAAGGTGGCATTTTTTCTCCTCTGGTTGGTTTTAGCTTATTGCGCTCAGCTTTGACCAGCCATTCAGGTTTTTATTCCATGCATGAATATATCCAGGGCATCCGCAAGCATTTCGCGCGGTGTCCCGGTCGGGCGGGTGGTGTAAACCATTACTTCCATGATCGAAAGCAGTGCCCGGGTGGC
>Ga0182011_10000301_pt1 | contig 42418 bp, 33 predicted proteins | sample 711E1DmetaG_FD_120481 | JGI IMG/M metagenome (GOLD analysis project Ga0182011, IMG submission 120481) | Permafrost microbial communities from Stordalen Mire, Sweden - 711E1D metaG | ecosystem: Environmental > Terrestrial > Soil > Wetlands > Permafrost | place: Sweden: Stordalen | collected...
CCCTGCTTAGGAAGAAATTTAAAATAAATTATTGATAATAAAATAAAATAATAAAGAAATATTTTAAATTATATTTAATCTTTCGAAAAAAATTACTAAATTATAGTTTGTTCTTAAAATTTATACCTCAATAACTCGGGGATGTAGCTCAGGGGTAGAGCATCTGCCTTTTAAGCAGAGGGTCAATGGTTCGATCCCATTCATCCTCACAAAAAAAACCGCTGTTCAGTTCAGAGCAGTGGTTTTTTTATTTTCTTCACTAAGAAATTATTCATTTTTAATTTCTCCCTCATATTATAAACTCAATCATCCAAATTGCAAACACTAATCAAAATAATAAGCAATTTTTAAAAATATGTTAATTTTATATTTAATAAAAATATGCTTGCTTTTCAAACATATTTAGCATTTTAATTTTAATATTATCTTTATGTTTATACGGTATTTAAAATTAAACCTATTAATAAGTACTTTGTCCAAATAATATAGTTTAATTAAGTAAGGAGATTTAATAATGAAAAATTCAAAAAAAATAATATTGACGGTAACATTTATATTATCTGCATTATTATTTTTTAATGAAAAATCTTATTCTGACTTTTTCTTCATGGCGCATATGGCTACACCATTACCCGGACTTTCTATAACGTATGAAACTTTTCATAGTGACCTTGAACCTGCCGGTGAGTGGATTCCGGTTTCAAGAGCCGAAATTATTCCGGATAATGAGGAAGAAATTGAAGCGGGATATGTGGATAACGATGTAGATGTTCAGTATATTTGGAAACCTAATGTGGAGTATGTGAATGCTGATTGGGTCCCTTATTCAGATGGCAATTGGGTTTATACTGATGTTGGCTGGACATGGGAATCTGATTATGACTGGGGCTGGGCTCCGTATCATTATGGCAGATGGTGGCATTCACCTGCATACGGCTGGGTTTGGTCGGCAGGGTTAACATGGGCACCTGCCTGGGTTTCATTCACTTATACAGATTCATATGTCGGATGGTGTCCTATTGAACCATGGCATCACTGGAGATGGGAAAATAATTGTATAGTCTCGGAGCCTACATTATTCGTTGGTAATTCTGTGGTCAATAATCACTGGAATTTTGTAGATAAAAATAATTTTACAATACCAATCAGAAACGGAAATTTTGTGAATGTAAACAATAATAGCGAAATCATAAATCATTTCAATAGCACGGCCGGAAATAGGGGATTTGATAGCAGGGGACCATCTGTAAGAAATATTGAAAGCACTACTAATACAAGAATAACACCTAAACAGCTTAACTTTACATCTGATAGGTCTGCTGCAGGCATGAATGGAAATAATTTGGCGATGTTCAAAAACAAAGCAATACAAAATGATAATATAAAGGAAAATAGTAAAAATAATTTATCCGGTCAGAATTCAGGATTAATTGCGGCTAATAATACGAACAGGAATAATGCAAATAATAATTTTACTGCTCCGTATTTAACAAGGAATAGCATAAATTCCGGAATGTCTATTAACAGGCAAAATAATAATTCGTCTAAACTGGACAATGCACAAAAGATTGGCAAAAATAATTCTAATCTGAATAGTAGTCAGATGCAAAATAATAACAGAAGTAATATAAATTCTGATAAGAAAACCATTCAAAACCGGAACAGGACTAATAATCAGACAAATAGAAATTCGGTAAATAATAACAAGACTAAAGGTAAATTATCAAATGATAACGGATACAGATCGAATAATAAAACAAATCGGACATATAAATCTAATCAGTCAGGTAAAAATACCAGGCAAAATGTAAGTCCTCCTTCCGGAAATAAAAATAACAACGGGAATACCTTTGGACCGAAAACTAATCAGCCGGGAAGAAATAACAGGCAAAATGTAAATCCTCCGCAGAGAAATAATAACAGGCAGAATGGAAATCCTCCGAATCGTAGTAACAACAATCGAAACACAGGTAATAATGGTAATAAGAAACAGAAATAAAGAAATTTATTAATCATTTTTATTTAAAGCCGTCAGTCATCGAACTGACGGTTTTTTTTTATGTGATATTTTATTTATCCGGTATTGAAGATAATTTATGCATTGTAAATTATTGAATGATAACATTGAATCAATATCTTATAATAAATCAAATAATAATGTGATATAAGGCGGAATATGTATCCGTAATTATTATGATAAATTTTATGTTATTATTATTAAAAAAGGAAGGTTTTGGCAAATATCATTTCGACATCAAAAATTGAATTCGAATACCACATAAAACAGGAGCAAACAAAATTATTTGCGAAAAATCTTTTCGCAGAAGCTTATCAGGATATTGACAGGCTCAGTGAGGTATTTGATAATACAAGTATATCAAACCGCAATCTTTGTGTTCCTATAAGTTTCTTTGAAAATGATACTTCATTTGAAAATAGAAATAATGTGTTCATAAAGAATGCTTTAAAATATTCAATCAAAGCTATCGAAGAATGTCTTGAGAAAGCTTCAGTTAAGAAAGAAGATATTACTGATATTATTTATATTTCATCAACGGGTTTATCAACTCCAAGTCTGGATGCTCTTATAATAAATGAAATGAAACTTAATCCTTATATTAACAGGTTGCCAATATGGGGATTGGGCTGTGCAGGCGGTGTTTCCGGTGTTGCGAAAGCAGAGAAATTTGCAAATTCTAATCCTGATGCAAAAATTATTGTACTCGCAGTTGAATTGTGTTCACTTACATTTATTCGCAATGACCTTTCAAAAAGTAATTTTATTGCAACGAGCTTATTTTCGGATGGCATTGGCTGCATATTAATAACAGGTAATAATTATAAAAATAATAAACCTGATATAAAAATTATTTCTTCTCAGAGCCGTTTATATTTTGATGCGCTTGATGTGATGGGTTGGGAATTTCTTGATACAGGTTTTAAAGTTGTTTTTTCAAGGGATATACCTACTATTATAAAAGATAATGTTAAACAAGATATAGACAGATTTTTAAATAATAATAATTTGAAAATACCTGATATAAAAAATTTTATTTTTCATCCCGGCGGGAAGAAAGTTATAAAAGCATATAAAGATTCATTATGCCTGGAAGATAAAGATTTAAGATATACGAGCGATGTGCTGAATAAATACGGAAACATGTCGAGTGTAACTGCATTTTATGTATTAAATGAATTTATTAATAATGGTTTTGAAAACGGTTATGGACTTATGTTATCTCTCGGTCCGGGTTTTTCAAGTGAAATGGTATTAATGAAAATGGAAAATTAAGTTTATTAAAAACGATTAAATGATTGTCCTCACATTTCTCATAATAATATCAGTTGTAATTATCCAAAGATTAATAGAACTTTATATTTCCCGTAAAAATGAGATATGGCTTTTAAATCACGGAGCCGTAGAATACGGGCATTCACATTACAGAATTATTTTAATGCTTCACATTCTTTTTTTTGTATCGACTTCTGTTGAATTTTTCTTAACTCCACAGAAAAAATTTTTCCTGATTCCATTAATTTTTGTTTTGTTCCTCCAAATTTTCAGAATCTGGTTAATATTTTCTTTGGGCAAATTCTGGAATACGAAAATTTACAGAATACCGGGTTCTCAGTTAATAAATACCGGGTTGTATAAATATATCAAGCATCCAAATTATATAATAGTTTTTTTTGAAATATTAATTATACCTTTGATTTTCGGATTATATATCACATCAATTTTATTTACAATTTTAAATATCATTGTCATTTCTAAAAGACTGAAAATTGAAAATATCGCTTTAAAATCCTGACGAACGATTTATTCCCCGGGTCCGGTGAAAAAAAATTGACTTCAAAATGTCCGTCATTGTATAAATATTATATTTAATTTAACTAAACTATGAATTTAAAAATATTACTTGCTGCGATTACAATTTTTATTTTTTCCATCAATACATATTGTCAGGAAAAACTTATTGAAGAATCAGATTTGGCGATAACAAAAAAAATAGAAAGATTCTACACTTTAAATCTGCAATCGGAGGTAACATTCAGATATGAAATTGAGGATGGAGAGATGGATAGTACATCAGACCTGGCTTCGCAACTGATACTTGACAGGAATAATAACAGGTTCACGGAAATTAATTATTATCCTTCGTTTACTAAAACTGAAACTACTTTTGATGGTAAAAAAATTACAGACGTTACAATGTCTTATGAAAATGGTATTCAGATGAGTAAAGTAACAACGGATTATAATCCTGATGGAAAAATTAAAGAAAAGAAATATTATTTCGGAGACAGCTATACTTTCAGAATACACTATGATTATAATGATAACAACAATATCGATAAACTTATATATTACGATCCCGAAGGAACAATCATAAATTACAGTTATTTTACTTATGACAAAAACGGGAACATATTATCGGAATTAAAATATAATCATAACGATTCTCTTGAGATGAAATATTATTATGAATATGATAAAGGAGGAAATTGTACGAAAGAAATTAATTCGATTTCTAATGTCGCTACAGAAATGGTTAAAGAATACAAATACGATAAGGAAAATAATTTAACGGAAGTCGGTAGTAATTTTATCGGTAGTAATAATATTCATCTGATAATTAAATATAAATATGATGCAGCCGGAAATCCGTCTGAAGAAACACATTTCGGGGTTGACGGGAAAATAGGGAGTGTTAACCACTGCGAATATGATAATAAGGGAAGAATAATCGAATGTAAATTTAAAGATTATATAGAGAATATCGAATATGTATATAAGACTATATATCAGTCAAATTAGATAATCTCCGGCTATTTCGAAAACACGGTTAAAAGAAATATCAACTTCCTTCTGAATATTTTCAATTAACGGGAATGGACTAACGTGGTCGTATTCGTAAGGAAAATCCAATGTCATTACATTAACAGGAATATTATTTTCTCTCCCTTTCAGAGTTTTCCTGACGGATAAAGGAGGAATTACGAAATCTTTTTCAAGAGCGAGGGCAAATATATTTTTATAAAATCTGTTAAAATATTCTTCTCTGAATTCCGTTAAATAATTTTTATTCAGCATTGATTTGAATGCATTCCCTGCAGAAACTGAATTTCTGAAATATCTCTGTAAATCATTATTTCTTTTAATACTTTCATCGAAGTTATTTACATAAAACGAAATCATTTCTACTTCGGTTTTATTATCGTATATATATTTTGAAACTGGATACATAGCGTCCATTGTGGGTCCGCCGCAAAATAGAAATGCTCTTGAATTATTAAATATTCCGTCGGTATCGGATAAAAATAATATTTCTGTCAGAAATGCTCCGATTGAATATGAAAAAAAATCTAACGTTGCATCTTTTTCTATATATTCGTTGTCATTGCTTCTTATCTGTTTTATCAACTTATGTATGTCGTTGTATGTTCTCAGTCCTGACCAGAAAAATGTTTGCGGAGCAAACTGAAGCCTTGTACTGATAGCAGCATTTACAAATGATGTTTCTATTATATCGGGAAATATTTTTTTTCTTTCTTTGGAAACTGCATTCATTTTTCTCGCATCATTCCAGTCTGCAGGTGTTCTGTTAATGTGAAAAGAAATAGGGAACATCAGAACAGCTTTTCCTGTGAGCTCGACTAATTTCTTTGCCCACGTGTGATATTTATCCCAGCTTTTTTCGTTAAGCCCGTGAAGTAAAATTATTACCGATTTTACTTTTCCTTTTTGTCTATTAATATATAACGGATAAATGAACGAGTTGTTTTCAATGACTAATGGGTCAATAAAATCAAATATTTTTTCTGTGTTTTCACATTTGATATTTTTTTCTCCGGCGATGAGATTAATTCTTAATTTATTTTCATTATATTTTTTTTCATATTCATTTCTGTCCGGATAAATATCATTTCCGTTTGATTCAAATTTATTATTGTATATTACGATTTCACTGCCCGGTATTTTAATTTCTCCGTCGGTTTCATTGTATATTTTTTTTAGAATATTGTAATCTTTTAAATAATTCATTTGTTCATAATTTTAAAATAGTTTTTTACATTTCAGGTAAGTAGCTTATTGTGTATTATGTGCATTATATTTGTTAAATAATTCAATAAGTTAGCTTATAATATTAATTTATTAAATCCTATTTATTTTCTTGAATTTAGTATGATAAAAAAAACAGTTTTGGTTTTGATGATTTTTATTTGCTTTACTAATATTTTATTTTCACAGGACAGGGAAGAAAACAGCAGTAAAAAATATATATATTGGGGTATTATGCAGCTAATTCCATCACCAACATTTTTTAATGATGGTAACGATGTTAATAATCGAATTCGATTTGGTTTTAAATGGAATATTACACCGGTTAATTTTTCATTTCGCACGAATAAATTTGTTTCGCCTGTTCAGTTTTTTATAATTAATCCTGTCAGAAGATTCACAGGATCTGCTGAAATATTCGTTCAACCGGAAATTGCTACGTCTGATTTTATATATTCAAATATAAAGAATGCGGGAATAGGCACCGGGGCGAGATTAATATTACCGCTGACCGAAAACGGAGAAAATCTTGCTTTCTCGCTCGGCGTAAAATATAATTACCGGAAAGACAAAAATTCGGACAATTATGATTATACCGGGATTGAAGGAGGTATTTATTTTTTTGCGGGAATGATGGGACTGCAATACACTCAAAATATTAATGCAAGAACAAAATATAATATTTCGTTATATATTAAATATTTCTAAGCTATCTATGAAAAAATCAGCTTTATTAGTTTTATTGCTCATATTATTTTCGACGGTTTCGGGTTGTTTCTATTTCAGAATTCTTACCCGGAGCATAGATGATGCAATTTTCAGTTCTCCGGATAAAGTTTATAATAAAATTACAGAACCTTATAATATTAAAACTAAACTTTCAGTGCTATGGGTAGGGCATTCTTCGATGCTTGTTCAGTTGTATGATAAAGAATTAATATTCGACCCGTTTTTCAATTCCCGTATTGAAGGAATATTTATGAGAAAAGTAGAACCGGGAATAGATATTCAAAATATTTCAAAACTTGATTTTATATTTGTCTCTCATTCACATTTAGACCATTTTAACTTTTTCAGCCTGAATTATTTTGATAAAAAATTTCCAAATGTAAATTTTGTTTTTCCGTATGGTCTTGAAGAATATCTGCCTGATTATAATTTTAATTTGTTAAGACTCGATAACAGAAATGTAAATCCCGGACATCCGGCGGGAAATTCCATTTATGTCGATAGTTTAAAAATCACACCTGTTTATGCGATGCACACGGGAGGAAGATATATATTTGATGCGTATACATGGAAAACTGAAGGTGCAACGGGCTATATTATTCAATACAAAGATATATGTATTTATTTTGCGGGAGATACGGGTTATGATAGTTCTGCTTTTAAAAAAATAGGCGAAAATTTTAAAATTGACCTTGCCTTTATACCGGTTGGTCCGTGCAGAAACTGTGATTCTGCCGGAATGAAATACCATACATCTTCAAGAGAAGCTTTGATGGTATTTTCCGATATTAAAGCACAATATATGATTCCAATGCATTATGGTGCGCTTGAATATTTCAGAGATTCTAATTATCCCGTCGATGTTTTGCGTAATATTTTGGGCGACCCTGAATCCGGTTATGCTGATTTAAAAGACAGAGTAAAAATAATGAAAGAAGGGGAACAGATAATTTTCAAACAATATTAAATTTAATTCTGTTTTGTTATTTCCGGCATCCTTCCTAAACTTAGAATATTTTTAATTTTTCTACCCGAATTTACTACTACAATTTAAGATTTAATTGCTTAACTTTGTAATTATTTATTTCATATTTGAGGATTTAATATTATATATGTCTTTAGTTTCAATCAGTCCAAAAGCTAAAATTGGTAAAAATGTAATTATCAGAGAGTTTACTGTCATTGAAGACGATGTGGAAATCGGTGATAATGTCGAAATTGGTCCATCCGCATTTATCGGAAACGGTGCTCGTATAGCTGACAATGTTAGAATTTTACATGCATCTTCAATTGGAGTTTGGCCTAATTCTTTTACTTATAATAATGAAAATACTACAACGGAAATCGGAGAAGGTACTTTTATTAAAGGACAAACTACAATTTGCAGAGGAACAAAATACAGCTATAAAACAGTAATTGGAAAAAATTGCTATATTATGAACCACGTACACATAGGTCATGATAATATCATCGGCGATAATGTCACGCTTACTAATCTTGTTAATCTCGGCGGACATGTAGAGATTGGTGAATATGCAAATTTAGGCGGAGTTGTTGGTGTTCATCAATTCAGTAAAATCGGCAAACATACGATGATTGAATCGAGTGCAAAAGTTCAAAAAGATGTACCTCCGTATATACTTGCAGGCAGAGACCCATTAAGATATCTGGGACTTAATGTTATTGGATTGAAAAGAAGAGGTTTTTCGGCAGATAAAATTGCAGAAATTAAAGAAGTTTATCGTGTATTATATAGTGCAGGTTTAAATTTCAGTGACGCAATTATTAAAATCAAATCGGATTTTGAGTTGAATGATGAAGTCAACGAAATACTTAATTTTATAGAAAAAAGTAATCGAGGTATTTTACGTAAATAAGTTTAAATTTCAAAATAAATTAATTTAAAATAATGAATCATAAGCTTCTTCATAAAATTATCGGACTGTTAGTTTATGTCATTACGGTAATTGTGTTTTTTATGACGGTTCAGCCTTCAGTCTCATTCTGGGATTGCGGTGAACTTTCGGCGGCTTCATTTTTTCTCCAGGTAACTCATCCTCCCGGAGCACCTTTATTTATATTAATAAATAAAGTTACAACTTTAATTCCATTCGCCGCCAATATTGGTTTCAGGGTTAACACTTTGACCGTTATTGCAAGTGCTTTTTCGGTTCTGTTCGTTTATTTGGTTGCTGTCAGATTAATAAATCAATATAAAGGTGACAATCAAAATAATTTTGATTATGCAGTCACTTATATTGCTGCTGCAACAGGTGCCTTATCACTCGCATGGTCTGACACTTTTTGGTTTAATGCTACGGAATCCAACGTCTTCGGATTTAGTACGTTTCTCTTTACGTTGATGATTTGGTTGTTAATGGTTTGGTATGAAAAAGCTGATGAACCCGGAAATGAACGTCTGATTGTACTCGTTGCGTTTATAATTGGTTTATCACCCGGTGTTCACCTGATGAGCGTGCTTGCGGCAGTTCCTCTTGGCATGCTTGTAGTGATGAAGAAATATACGAAAGATGAAGTGGCTGCGAAAGAATCCGGTAAACTCTTATTAATACAAATAATTATTTTAGTGGTTGTATCTTTCTTTTTATGGGGTACACAAACAAAAAATACTCCACCAACACCGACGGAGTTTCGTTCCTTTGATTCCACTTTTAAAATGGTTTTATTGATTGTCAGCGTTGCCTATATGGCTTTGTTCAGAAAAAAGATTTTTACAAGAAGTTCATTATACTGGCCCTTCATAGTTGGATTCGGTATTAACTTATTCGCATACCCCGGTATCGTAAAATATTTGCCTAATGTTATCGAAACTGTGGTTGGACAGGATTTGTTTGTCAACTGTCTTGTATTTTTATTGATTTTATCAGCTTTAGGTTACCTGATTTACTGGTCTGTTAAAAATAAAAAACCAATGCTTAATCTTGCTTCCGCAACTGCTTTGTTCGCGATTCTCGGCATCTCGATTTATACATTGGTTATTATTCGTTCCAATAAACAAACACCAATGAATGAAGATGAACCAAAAAATTTATCTCATCTTGTAGAGTATTTAAGCCGTGAACAATACGGAGAATTCCCGACTTTTAAAAGAAGATATTCGAGTGAACCCCAGCACAGACAGGTCTGGACGAATTATTCGAGTGACCTCGAATATTTGTTGAAATGGCAGATACATCATCAGTATGACAGATATTTATTCTGGAATTTTATTGGTCGTGAATCCTGGATTCAGGATAAAGGAGTTGACCTTTCGAAATTATTTGCAATTCCATTTATTCTCGGAATGTTCGGCGTGTTTTCTCACTTCCGACGAGACTGGAAAATGGCTACCGTATTTCTGACGGTCTTCATTGTAATGGGATTCCTGATTTGTTTTTATCAGGACCAGCAGCAATCACAACCGAGGGAAAGAGATTATTTTTATGCAGGCAGTTTCTTTGTATTTGCAATCTGGATTGCTCTCGGAATCCGCGGCATAATAGATTCTATTCAGGAGACTAAACCGAATATTGTCAGAGCAGCAGCACCGGTTGTGTTAATTTTAGGATTAATATTTTCACCGATAAGAATGTTACAAACAAATTATTTTGAACACGACCGCTCTAAAAACTGGATTCCGTGGGATTATGCTTATAACATTCTACAGAGCTGTGCACCGAATGCTGTATTATTTACTTGCGGTGATAATGATACTTTCCCTCTCTGGTATATTCAGGATGTAGAAGGTGTAAGACGTGATGTCAGAATTGCGAATTTGAGTTTGATAAATACTAACTGGTATCCGAAACAATTAAAAAATACAACTCCTTATGGTTCTCAAAAAGTTGCAATGAGTATTTCAGATGATGCGATTGATAAACTGCAGCCTATGGAATTTAAACCGCATACAATCGATTTACCTGTTCCGAAAAGTGCTTATGAAGAATTTGGAATTAAAGATTCAGCTGTAATTAATAAAGGCAAAATTTCCTGGTTTATGAATTCCACAATCGGAGAAGGAAATGTTAAAGGCATTAGAAACCAGGATTATTATATAAAAGATATTGTTGAACAAAATAAATGGCAGCGGCCAATCTATTTTGCATTGACTTGCGACGCAGGAAGCAGAATCGGACTCGATAGCTATTTACAGCTTGAAGGTCTAGCATACAGATTGACGCCTGTTCAGTTTGATAAAGGTGAAAACGTAAACCTTGAGCTTACTTCAAAATCATTGCTCGAGGGTAATGTAACTCCGAATAAAGAATTTCAAAGAGGTTTTATAATCAGATGCTTTAATGACCCGAAAATTTTCCTTGAAGAAAATCAGGAGAGAACAGCTAATTATAGTTACCGTATGGCATATATGTCTCTTGCTAATTATGATATGAATGTTCTGAATAATAAAGAGTTGTGTTTAAAAACTCTCGATAAAATGGAAGAGCAGTTTCCGAAAGCTAAAATTCCGATGGACTTCAGAATGATGTTTTCTGTTGCTGAGTTGTATCTGAATGCAGGAGAACAAACTAAGTTCAATGAAATGTCGGCAGAAACAGAAAAAATAGCGACTCAGGTGCTTTCTGAAACCAAGCAACAGTCTTATGAAACTCAGGCAGCACAATATATACTTGCGAAACTGAAAGAACTAAAAGATAGTTTGAATACGAGAAAATAATCTGAATACGAAAAAATATATTTTAACCCCATCCTTTCTATTTGAATGGATGGGGTTTTTCATTTATATTTTTTATACATCAACATTCTTATTGCGATATCCGTAACTCAACATTCGCGTTCTTTGCGTCCCGACTAGTCGGGATATGTTGAGCAATCAATATTCTACTAACTACTAACTACTTGCTACTGTTCTTTAACTTCTCTAACTTCTTTAACTTCTTTGCTTTATTACTTTACCACTTTACAACTTTAATACTTGAAAAAAGTGCTTGACTTTTGTTTTCAAAATAATAATATTGTCTTAGTTCCAATCTAATACAATATTATTATGGAGGAAATAATAAATAAGCTCCGCTCTCTCGGATTTACAGAATATGAATCAAAAGTATTCATATCCATTCTGCAGGGTAAGCTTATGAGCGCCTCCGAAGTAGCTGACAATGCGGGCATCAGACGGACTGATGTATATAATATTTTAAAATCATTTGTTGAAAAAGGATACATAAATGAAATTGAAACCAATACAATTCTTAATTATGAAATGATTGACCCGGATATTGTTTTTGATAAAATACAAAGGAATATCAAACTTCAAAAAGAAAATGAACTTTCTACTCTCGAAAAAACTTTCAAAGATTTAAAACCTCTTTATCAGACTAAACAAAACGATAAAAGTAAAATCATAAATGTTGAACTCATCAGGGGATATAATAAACATCGTGAAGTAAAATTAATCGAACTCCTGAAAAAAGCAAACAAAGAAATTCTTTTTATGGTCAGACCTGAAATATATCTGTCTGACGAAATTGATAATTTCGCAAAAGAATTTTATAAAAAAGGCGGAGTAATAAAATCTATTTATGAATATGGTGACGATTATAAAATATTAAAAATAGATAAATGGGTTAAAGCAACAGGAAATGAATTCATTAAGATTCTGAAAAAATACGAGAAGAGCGGAGAACAAATAAAAATCAGCAAAGAACAGGTTCCGAATATAACCATCATAGATGGTGAAATTGTCTTTACTAATATTTCCGACCGCTCTCTTCCGCGTCACACAGAAGCCGATATTATAATCAGAAATAAAAACTATGCGGAAAGTATGAAAATAGTTTTCAACACTTTCTGGAAAAGCGGTTATTCAATAAAAGATTTTGAAAATATAAAAAAATAATTTTAATATTAAATAATTTTTAGGAGAAAAAATGTTTAAACGAACAATGTTTTTTTTCGCATTCTTGTTTTTTTGTTATATTAATTCTAATGCTCAGGATAGAGTAAATACTCTTTCTCTTGGTATAGCTCCGAAAATAATGAATCCGCTTCCGGCGGTTGTATTATCACCGGCAGGTCCTCTCGCATGGAATAGCAGGGCATTTGGTTATAATGTAAATGGAACGGCTGTACCGCTTGGTCCTTTTAAGTTTTTTTTGAATAATCCTTCTGTATTAACTTCACTTGCTTCGGATCCGCAAAGCGCCAACTATATACAGGCAGGTTGCTTCGATGGAAGCGGCCACTGGTGGGGAGTGCGTTATAATACAAATGCTCTCGTAAAAATAGATACATCAACTGGTACTATCACTATGGTTGCAACTGTTATCGGCGCTTCATCTATTACAGGTCTTGCATGGGACAGAACAACCTCAACTATGTATGCTTCAGATTATAATACGGTAACGAACAAGATTGGAACAATAAACCTTACGACAGGAGTATTTACACCTTTAGGTGGTAATATTGGTCCCGGAATATTAACTGATATTGCGTTTAGTAACAAAGGAAATTTGTATGGCCATATGATTACCGGTTCTACAACACAATCGCAAATTTATAAAAATGGTAATTTACTTGGTCCGACCGGCTTCATAGCACAGTATGCTCAAGGGATGTCATGGGACAGAGAATCAGACACCGGATACTTAGCCGCATTTAATTACACTACTAATATGGGCGAACTTCGCAGAATAGATACTGTAACAGGTGCAACTACATTTGTTGGAAATTTCGGCTGTGAAGTTGACGGATTTGCAATCCCTTGTCTTGCAGGTCCAAAGTTAGTTCATACTCCGCTTCCAAATACTCAAAATTATAACGGACCCTATGTTGTCACGGTAATTATTTCTGACGTTTGTTCAACAATAGCATCAGCCAAAATATACTGGTCAAGAAATAACCCTGTTGTTACTGATAGCGTAAATATGACAAATTCCAGTGGAGATAACTGGACAGGCAGTATTCCCGGTAATGGTACAACATCTACTTACAGATATTATATAAAAATAACAGATATGATTGGAAGAGTAGCAGTTGCTCCGTCGGGCGCTCCTACGACTCTATATATGTTTGTTGTTATGGCTTCAGACACATCAAAACCTGTCATTACTCATACTCCAATAGGGAATACACCAAAGAACCTTTGGCCTGTAACGGTATATTGTATTGCTTCTGAACCGTTCGGGGTTGACAGCGTTTGGGTGAGGTGGAATAAAAATTCCGGTTCTTTTTCGAAGTTTAATTTAACACAAGGAAGCGGTTATAACTGGTCGGGAATATTTAATTCCGATACTTCCCAGGTTGTTCCGGGTGACCGGATATATTACAGGATAATTGCAAGAAGTGCTTCAACTCAACATACTAAGGATTCTACTGCTTTATATTCATTTTTAATCACCAATCCTTCGTTATATTCAATTTCAGGAAATGTAAAATATAATGACAATAATCAAATTGTAACATCCGGAACAGTCAAAGCCTTTAAGCTCGATAAAAACAGCGGAAATATTATTTTTCTTGATTCGGCACAGATACAACCAAACGGGAATTACGTGATGGTCAATATTCCGAATGATTCGCTTGATATAGGTGTTTATCCGAGTTCAACGGGACAGGTTGACTATGTTACTACATATTATCCGTCTACAACATACTGGCGAAACGCAACTATACTTTATCCAACCGGAAATCTTACAAATATTAATGTAAGTGTTTTCAGAATGAATACAACTACTGCAAACAATTCAGTAAGTGGAAGAATAGTTCAGCATAATATGAATCCTATTCCCAGCTTGAAAGATGCAAACGTTTATGCGATAAATGGAAATTCTTTTGTTGGCTGTACAATTTCGGACGGTAACGGAAGATATCATATTCAATCCTTAGCTACAGGAAATTTAAAATTCATCGTTGACAGACTCGGATTTGGAGGAGATAGCACATTTGTTAATGTTACTCCAACAAGTATTATAGATTCAATTAATTTCAGCTTAAATCCAATGTTTGTAAATGTTAAGAAAATTGATGAAATAATTCCTGATAGTTATTTTTTATTCCAGAACTATCCGAATCCGTTTAATCCGACAACGATTATAAGATATCAGATTAAAGATTCAAAATTTGTAACCTTAAAAGTATTTGATGTTCTCGGTCGTGAGGTAGCAACTCTCGTCAATGAATTCCAAAAAGCCGGCACTTATGAAACTCAATTTCCAAATAATCCTGTAACCACTAACGAGCTCCCAAGCGGAATTTATTTATATACATTACAATCCGGTGACTTCAAGGTAACAAAGAAGCTTATATTAATTAAATAATTATCCCCCTTCCCTTATATGGAAGTGGATTATAATGTCATATAAACAATAATAAACTTTTAGAATTATAAGTTAACTTACAATAATATATACGTGTTAACATTTAATAGCTAATGTAATATCACGTGAGAAATTAATCTAATAATTTTTCTTTGCGACCATTGCGTGTTGCTTTTACGACTGGAGTTTATCCTGACTTGTCGGTGCGTTTAAGGCCATTTTTAATTTAACATTTAACATTTAACATTTAACATTGAATCACATACCTTTCGTTTTATTGAATTCTCTTGATTTGTTTTTAGGTACCGAAAGTGATTTCCAGTTATTTGAAACTACTGCTTTAGCAAGATATACTATCTGTCCGATATGATAAGAATAATGCGTTAGCTGCCTGTTGATTGCTTCGATTACATTATGCGGCTCTTTTCTGATAAAAATTATTTTAGTTAAATCCTCCACGGTTAAAGGGTCAACAGCTTTGAATAAACATTCCCATCCTTCATTCCATTTTTTAAATAATTGGGTTTTATTTTCAATCTTACCTTCAAATTCACTGTCCCTGTCCCGCCATTCTTTCTCACCGTCAGAATTTAAAAAATCAGACCAGCGTGAAAGCATGTTGCCGGATAAATGTTTTACGATTATAGCTATGCTGTTCGAGTTTTCATTTTCACTGATATTCACGTGTTCGTCAGAAATTTGACCCATAGCTCCTTCACCCATTTTCTTATATTCCCTTAAAAGTTTTTTTATATTTTGCAGATATAATTCCGCTATTTGATTTTCCATTTGTTATACTTTTTTCGATAATAAACAGTTAATTTTGTTTAAAGGTTTAATTTAAAATAATATGGAAATTATTTTCTTAATAATAGGTATTCTTGTAGGATTTCTCGTAGGATTTTTAATATTTAAGTTGAAATCCCAAAATGTTAAAGGCATTCCGGAATCGGAAGCAAATGAATTAAACATTCAGATATCAGAATTAAAAACAAATTTGGGTAAATCTGAAGAGAGAAGTAAATTTCTTAATGATGCACTGGAGTCATCTAAAGCTGATATTGATAAAATACGCGGAAGAGAAAAAGAATTAATCAACGAACTTTCAAGTGAATCTGCCAACAATAAAAATCTAAAAGAAAAATTGCAGGAACAAAAAGGCGAGCTGGAAGAATTGCAGATAAGATTCACAAAAGAATTTGAAAATCTTGCAAATAGAATTTTTGATGAAAAGAGCAGTAAATTCACACAACAAAATAAGGATAATATAGACCAGTTGTTAAAACCTCTTGGCGAAAAAATAAAATTGTTTGAAGAAAAAGTTAATACGGTTTATGTGGATGAATCGAAACAAAGAGCGGCACTTGCAGAACAGATAAGAAATCTTCACGACCTGAATCAGCAAATGAGCAAAGATGCGACGAATTTGACCCGGGCTTTAAAAGGAGAATCGAAGACTCAGGGTAATTGGGGAGAATTCATTCTTGAAAGCATATTGGAAAAATCAGGACTGACAAGGGACAGGGAATATTCGGTACAATCAACGTTCACAGGTGAAGAAGGTAAAAGACAAAAACCAGATGTTATTATAAATTTACCTGAGAACAGGCATATTATTATCGACTCAAAAGTTTCATTAACTGCATATGAAAATTTCTGTTCCGAGGAAGATGAAGCTCTTCGTAAAGTATCTCTGTACGAGCATATCGCTTCAATACGCAACCACGTTAAAGAATTAAGTAAAAAGAACTATCAGAATATTTATGATTTATCAAGCATGGATTTTGTGATTATGTTCGTTCCAATCGAGCCCGCTATGGCACTTGCAAGCCAGGAAGATATTACAATATGGAATGATGCATTCGAAAAAAATATTGTTATAGTCAGCCCATCAATACTTCTTGCAACATTAAGAACGATTTCAAATATCTGGAAGCAGGAAAATCAAAATAAGAATGCAATGGAAATAGCCCGTCAGAGCGGTGCATTGTATGATAAATTTGTGGGTTTTGTTGATGACTTGATTAATATTGGTAAAAAAATTGATGAAACAAAAAACTCATATTCCGAAGCAATGAAAAAATTATACGACGGCAGAGGTAATATTGTAAGGCAAATTGAAAATATAAAATCACTCGGTGCTAAAGCAACAAAATCTTTAAACCAGGGACTACTCGATAAATCTTCTACCGAAGAGGAAGAGGAGATTAAGCTCATAAGTTGAAAATTATTTAAATATATCTTCCATATAAAATAGCCGACCTGATTTTTCAATATTAGCACATCTATTATATAAATAACTAATTAATTATAAGTTTAAGAAACCTGAATATTTTTCGAAATATCAATATTTTATTTTTTTTCTTTTGTTATATTTATTTTTATTGAAAAAAAATATTTATGAAAAAGAAGAAAAACAGACGAGCGAAATCATTACAATTAATACCGAATGATTTAACAATTCAGAATGAAACACAACACAAAATAAAATTAATCAATAGTTTTTGTGAGCATTTAAAAAAAGGTTATTCTGAAAAATCTTTTCAGGATTGTGATTATATGTTGATAGAGAGTTTTGCAAATGATGTAGACTGCATAAATAAAAATGATTTTCAAAAGCAGAAAATTAAAAAAGCAATGCAGGCATCTTTATATTACTGGGAAACTAAAGCTATTGATTTGATGAATGGAAAAGCCGGTAAATTTAGCTTCCAGGTCTGGATGTATATGATGAAATGCAGGTTTGGATGGATGCCTATGAAAATAGAGAAAGAAGATACGGAAGAGACAGTCGTAGAAGTCCAGTTAAAATTATCTGATACATGGGTATAAAGAAGAAAATATTATTTAAATTTTTAACTGATGATGTGAATCCTGTTTTTCAGCCTTTGCTCGTAAACAGGTCAAGGTATCTGCATCTCTTTGGCGGTGCAGGTTCGGGCAAAAGTGTTTTTGCTTCTCAGAAATTAATCTACAGGTCAATCAGAGAAAGCAGACACAAATTTCTGCTCGTAAGGAAAGTTGCAAGAACGATAAGACACTCACAGTTTAATTTATTGAAAGCTATGATTTATTCCTCAGGGCTTAGCAGATACTTTAAGATAACAGACAGTGATATGCTGATAAGGAATATATTAACGGGAAGTGAATTTCTGACCGCAGGACTTGATGACAGGGAGAAGCTTAAATCTATTTTCGGAATTACTTCTATCTGGGTTGAAGAGGCTACGGAGCTTGATATCAACGATTTTAACCAGCTTGATTTAAGGCTCAGAGGAATTACAAATTCATATAAACAAATACTTTTGACTTATAATCCGATTAACGTCTATCATTGGCTGAACACAAAAAATTTTCAGGATTCTTTTAAACTTAAAACAACTTATAAAGATAATAAATATATCGATACTGATTATATAAATGTTTTGAATAATTTAAAAGAACAGGATTCGGAATATTATAATATTTATGCACTCGGTGAGTGGGGGACATTAAAAAATATTATTTATAAGCCGTTCGTGATTCTCGAATCTTATCCCGAAGTTCCTGATGAAATTATATATGGTCTCGATTTTGGCTTTAATAATCCAACTGCATTTATCGAAATCCAAATCAAAGATAAATGTTATTATTTAAAAGAGTTTGTTTACAAATCCGGATTGACTAATTCGGATTTGATAAATAAGATTAAATCATTTAATATAAAGAATACAGATTGTATCTATTGCGATTCATCTGAATCGAACAGAATAGAAGAATTTAAAAAAGCGGGCTTTAATGTATTTACTTCAAATAAAAGTGTTAAAGACGGGATTGATTTTATAAAGACCTGCAAAATCTACAGCAATACTGAAAATGTTAATATAAATAAAGAGGTCCTTTCATATTGCTACAAACAGGATAAGGACGGAAATATTTTTGATGAACCAATAAAATTCAATGACCATGCGATGGACGCAATACGTTATGCTATTTATTCACATTCAAAAAATAAACCTACTACTACTAATATCAGGTTGATAGGATAATAATTATTGCTCGATAAATAAAAGTTTTATATTTACTATTTCAGGTCTGTTGCCGATTCTTACCGGCGGTCCCCACGTACCGACTCCTGTGGATACATAAAAATGTGTTTGTTCTTTTTTCAGATATCCGCTGCTTAATTCAAAAATAAATTTTTCAATTAAATTGATTGGAAAAAGTTGTCCGTTGTGTGTATGACCTGAAATTTGCATATCAATTCCGTTTTTAACTGCCGAATCAAGCCCGAATGGCTGATGGTCCATTAAAATAATCGGTAAACTTTTATCGGTCTCAGAAAGTAATGCTGATAATTCTTTCCGTTTTTTCCCGGCAAATGAAGATATGCTTCTGTCTTCTCTTCCGACCAGGTAAAAAGAATCATCAATTTTTAAAACACTGTCCCTGAGTATATTTATATTATGCTCACTTAAATAATTTACGGCAGGCTCAACTCCGCCTATATATTCGTGATTTCCTGTTACTGCATAGGTACCATATTTAGATTTAATTCGTATTAAAATACTACCAATATCATTTCTGATTACAGGTGCTACATCTTCATCAACAATATCACCCGGTAATAAAACGATGTCTGCATTTAATCCGTTAATTTTATCAACAATTTCTTTCAGTCTGTTTTTCCCGATTATCGTGCCAAGATGTATATCAGAAGCCATTACAATATTTAATACTTTTAAATTACCCGCTGATTTATTCACATTTAATTTTAATTCTTTTATAACGGGATTTTTTGCGTTAATAAACCCAAAACCGAGCAATACAAAAACGGCTAATATACTTATCATCAGCACCGCCGATTTTGTTTTTAAATAATCAAATGTTGCAAATGCAGGGAAAAACGGAAAAGAATTATTAATAAGTCTTAAGATATCTAAGAAAATTATTATAAGGAAAAAATAGAGAATAGCTCCAAGCCAGAATGAGCCTATCCAAACCAATATGTCCGAGAATATTGAAGGATAATATCTTTCAAGAATTCTTCCTGCAAAAAAAGATGAAGATAATATCAGGAATAGAATTAAATAATTGGTTCTCAGCAAAGAAATCCGGGGAATAGCCTGCCAGCCACGAATGAAAATATAATAATTCAGTGAACCATAAACTAATAAAACAATGGATAGAAATATAATAAAACTACTTGTCTTCATTAAAATAATTTGTATCAGGTTCTTTTAAAATGAGGCATATCAAATGGAATTTCCAAAGATAATTCTACGATTCCCTTGTATTCTCCGTCTTCAAATATAGGTGACTGGTAAATTAATTTCTTCACACCTTTTTTCTCGATAGTATAAACATTCGTTCTCTTATTTTGTATTAATTCTTTTAAAATTGTCTTTGATGGTTCAGGATGACAATCAAAAATATTCGTTCCTAATAATTTTTCTCCTCCGTCAGATTCGAAAGTTTTTATTGCTTTTTTATTCATTTCAACTATAATTCCGGTTTCATCACAAATCGTAATGGCACCGTTAAAATTTTTCGTCCAGTTAATTTTATCCATTATTATTATTGTAATTTAAAATTTATTTTTGTGAATTCTTTCTTCTTTGAATCTGTTTGATGGTTCCTTTTTCTCATCCGGATATCCTACTGCAATCAGCGAAATCGGAATGACTCCGTCAGGTATTTCAAGTAATTTCGATACATCTGAAATTCTCTGCTCTTCGGGATAAACTCCCAACCATACAGCTCCAAGTCCGAGAGAATGCGCAGCCAACAGAATATTTTCCGATGCGGCTGAACAATCAAGCGGGATGCGTCCTTTATATTTCTCTGAACTTTTTTCTCCGCACACAACTATTGCAAGCGAAGCTTCATATAACATTTCTGAATAAGGGTGAAACTTCGGTATTTTATCCAGAATTTCACGGTTATTTATAACTATGAAATGCCACGGTTGCTCATTACCGGCTGAAGGTGCTGCCATTGCACATTTCAATAACGTTCTTATATCTTCTTCCTTAATCGGAATATTCTTAAACTTTCTGATGCTTCTTCGGGACAGTATGGTATCAATCATATAATATAAAAAATTTAATTAAATTATAATTTTTAAAATTACGAAAAAATTCAAAAAATATTATTAATATTTAGTTAAGATAATAACAAATAATTCGAATGAATTATTTTAATGAGTTTAATTGGATTTGAGGCAATATAAAAAAACCCGATTAATATTTTTCAATTTTAATATTTTATATAAACTCGTGAATATTTCCTAATCCTTGCCTGACTATTGTTACTTCTCCATTTGAACAATCTAACACCGTTGAAGGTTTTCTTCCTCCATGACCTCCATCGACGACTATATCCACAAAATTGTTATATTTTTCGTTAATTAATTCGGGGTCGGTTGTATACTCAACAATGTTATCATCATCGTGAAGTGAAGATGACATTATCGGATTTCCTAATTCCTTAACAATTGATTTACATATTTTATTATCGGGAATTCTGATTCCGACCGTCTTTTTCTTGCTTTGAAATATTTTTGGTACATTACTGTTTGCTCTCAAAATAAAAGTAAACGGTCCGGGGGTAGCTTTTTTCATTACCCTGTAAAGTGTTGTGTCTATGCTGAAAACAAAATCCGACAGGTGACTTAAATCATAACATATAAAAGAGAAATTGGCATTTTTCGGGTCAATACCTTTGATTTTACTGATTTTGTCAACAGCTTTAGGCTGATAAATATCACATCCAAAAGTATAAACTGTATCGGAAGGATAAATTATTACTCCTCCGTCTTTTAAGCATTCTGAAATTATTCTTATTTTTCTTTCGTCCGGGTTGTCAGGGTGAATATGTAGTAACATAATTTAAATTATATTTTAAATTAAATTTAAGAAGAGGTTGCTTAAATTAAAATGTAAAACAATAAAAAAACATTACTTATGGAAATGGGTTTAATTTTTTCATCTATTTTTAACCTCCTTTATTATAAAACGTTTAAAAATTTTAAAAATTCCTTAATCAGTATATAAAAAAAGAGATGTTTTCTTATTAAAAACATCTCTTTATATTAATGTTTTATTCTTTATCAGGAAATTAAATATTTAGAGTTTAAATATATTCATCTAATCTTTTAATTTAAAATTTTATACGGAATCCCAACTTCATCAGATGCAAATTTTGAAGGGTCATCATTATATAAAGATTCGTGAGTCGAAGCACTTATAAAAGAATTAAAGCATCCTGTTAAATGATTTTGATAAATTGAAAAAGTCTTTGTATAAACTCTTTCAAAAGGTCCCATACCGGTTTGACTTTCAAGAACAAAAGGAACTCTGTGGAATCCGAATGTATTTCTTGCCCAATGGAATGCAACATAATCAGTATCAGCCATTTGTGACGTTGTATAAACCTTAACAGTAAGTTGTTCTCCCTTGTTAAATGACGGTATTCCCGAGCCTCCAAAACGCATTGTTGTATATAATTGGTTTTGGAAATCCGGTCCGTTAAATGTATAGAGAATTGTACCTGTAGAATTATAAACTTCAATTTTCGTTATCTGAACCTGTGAAGTTCCGACTTGTGGTGAAGTAGTCCCGCCATCCAGATTTGAAACCTGGTAAACTCTCCAGTTTAAATATGGATGATTCGTCCTGTCAACTCTTCTGAATATAACCGTTCTGTAAAATACTTCGGTATAAGGTTTGTGAACAGAATCAATGGTTCCGCCGCTGTATCCGATAATCACATAATATCCTGTTATTGTCCGCGTCACATTCACAGTATACATAGTATCGCCGGAAGTAGAAATATCATAATGTATATTTACATCGACGACTTTTCTTCCCCATTTGTAAAGAGAGTCAATAATATTATCAGGTCCGTTATCATTATCTTTTACAGCACCTCCATTATCGAGGTCCTTTATTTCCTGTGCAGAGAGATTATCTTCCACCGTGTTTCCGGTGTTATATCCTCCTGTAATTACACTTTGAATATATTGATTATCGGTCATCTCCTGATTTTGAACGCTATTATCTTTATTACAGCTTGTAATAAGTAAGGAGAAAATGGAGATTAATAGTAAACCGAGAAAAGTGTTTATTAAAGTAAAACGAGTTATTTTCATAATAATAAAATTTTAATTAAAGATTCATTTGTGTTTAGACAGATGCATTTATATTAAAGTTTAATATTTGATTATAATTCCACGGGTCCAATACAAAAAAAAGTCAGGTAAAATGTGATTTACCTGACTTTTTCATAATGAAAAAATAATTTATCTCGTTACACGATATGGAAAACCAACTTCACTCGAAGCAAATTTATTAATATCATCATCCCACAAAGATTCATGCGTCGAGGCGCTTATGTCGCCATTAAAGCTTCCTAAACGGTGTAAATGAAATACCTTAATCGATTTCGCATATACTCTTTCATACGGTCCACCACCGGTCTGACTTAAAAGATCAAATTGAACCCTATGAAAGCCGAATGTATTCAATGGCCAGTGCCACGCAACAATGTCAACAGGAGCAAGTTGCGAAGTTGTATAAACTTTTATATAAACCGAATCCTCGCGGTCAATTTGCGGGATTCCTGTTCCGCCGAACTTCATCGTGGTAAAAATATTTTTATTTTGAAAATCGGGACCGTTAAAAGTGTAACGCGGCATGCTGAAATTATCCTGATAAAGTTCGATTTTCGTAATCATTACCTGAGAACTTCCGACTTGTGGCTGTGTCGTTCCGCCGTTTAACATAGAAATTTGATATAATCTCCAGTTCATTCTTGGATTAGTTTCTCTTTCAATTCGCTTGAATTTAACATTGTTGAAAAATACTTCAGTGTATGGTTTGTTAACAGAATCTGTTACGCCGTTCTTTGTTCCGATAATAATATAATTTCCGTTAATAGTCCTTGTTATATTTACAGCTTTCATTGTATCCCCGTAGTCTGTTATGGAATAATTAACATTAACATTCGAAATCCTTCGTCCCCATTTTTTCAGAGAATCTATCGGTAATCCCGGGAAAGCCTGGTCATTGTTAACCGGTCCCGTGTTCAGGTCATTTACTACCTGTGACATCAGATTATCTTCATTAACCTGATTATTATCATAACCTGATGAAACAACCGATTTTAAATAATCATTATCGTTAGTCACTGATTGGGTTGGATTATTTACTGAGCTGTTATCCGAACATCCTGATACGTATAGTCCAAAAATTAAAATTATAAAAAAAGACAATAAATATATTAACTGTTTTGAATTTTGAGTTTTCATTTTTCTTCAATATTATTTTTGTGAAACATTTGTTGACCTTTTGACATCACGAAATTTATAAAAGTTTAATTGAGATGAGCAAATGGGATTTGCGCTTTCATAAATATATATTAAAAAGAATTTAATAAAAAAAGAAAAGCAGGTCAAATAAAAATTTGACCTGCTTCGTATTAAATAAATAATATATTATGAATTATTTTATAACAAGCATTTTCTTAATGTTTGTGAAGTCACCCGTAACTATTTTATAAAAATATACTCCGGATGAAATATTATCGGCATTAAAAACGAATTTATAACTTCCCGGAACTGCAGGTTCGTTCACAAGAATTTTTATTTCCCTGCCGAGAGCGTCATAAATTATTACTTTTACATTTCCTGCTTTTATTATATCAAAATTAATCGTTGTCGTTGGATTGAATGGATTTGGATAATTCTGGTATAATTTATATTCTTTTGGAATTTCCGAACTTATGTTCTGAATTGAAGTTGTATTTGCCCATCGAGGTGCTTCAACAATTGTGTTTATTACGGAACAGGTCACAATTGTGTCCATACCCGAACTATCGGCACTTGTGTATGAGCCATTTCCATAACCATCCCATCCATGGAATGTATATTGCTGTCCGCTATAATTTACAACCCTTCCGGTTACACCAAACTGGAAAGCAGTTGCGGAATCATAATATTGACCTCCGCCAAAAGTGAATGGTATTGATGAAACAATTGTCAGTTTATATTGAATTTTATAATTCGCTGTTAAAGTTAAAGGTCCTGAAATTGTTACATTATGCATTGTATCGCCGTTATCAGACCAATTTTTAAAAATATATTTATTGTTACCGTAAATAGTTGGACCCAAAGCCTGCACGGATATTGTTGAACCATTTGGGAAAACAAAATTTTGATGAGTGTTATAAATAACTCCGTTAACTTTAAAAGAATCTATGCCTTCGCGGTTAGTTTGCACAAGTACATTGGACGCATTAACGTAAAGAGTAAAATTTCTTCTGTGAGCAGGAATTCCATTAGGTCCGCTTGCCACAACAGACACGTTATAAAGTCTCGGTGTTACAGTTCCTATTGTTTTAATTTTTAATATAACAGAATCCGGGAATGTTGAAATTGAATCCTTTCCGTAAGCGTAAGAAAATTGTATAGTACCGGAAGCCGGCAATGTATCCAGTGTTTGAGTAAATTTAACTCTGCCGGTATATGTGCCCTTTATAGCAGGAATTTTCAATGTAATAACAGTGCTATCATTATTTCCTATTGTTCTGCTTGGGGGATTCAATGTAAATGCATAATCCGGGAAATAACCCACAAAACTGCTTTCAACCGAGCTGGCACCTGTACGACTATCCATCCATGCATTCATAGAAGCGGTTCCACTGGCTGAATTTCCAATATAATCACCTATATAATTTTCTCCACCTGGTTGCCCTACTGCCATCGTATTTGGATTAAAAGATGCATTAGAGATCTTAGCATTAGGAGCAAAACTAACACCACCGTCAGTTGATGTCGTACCCCACATTTCAGTTGTAAGATTTCCAACCGGGTCGACTCTTGAATCGAACCAGTATATAAATATTTTTCCTGTTTTTTTATCACATGTGATTGCCGGCATCCATTGGTCAGTCATTGTGTTATCATCATTGACTCTTGCTTTGGCGCTCCAAGTTACGCCGTAATCGGTTGACCTTGAAAAAAAGATGTCTGCTAAGTCAGTTCCGGTTTGAGGGTTAGCCGCCCAAACTATATAAACATTTCCTCTTGTTGAAGTAAAGCTGTTATCTGCTGCCATTCGGGGGAATATATCCGTTCGAATGCAATTTTTCACAGTATATCTATTATAACAAATTACTCCCGGTCCTATAATTCCAGGAATTGCCTGAATAGCATATGGAAAAGATTGTCCGCCATCTGATGACCTGTAAACACGCATAGCATTTGCATAAGAGCATGCATAATAAACATAACCTCCGGAAATATTTCCGTTGGCACCGACCGATATATAAGCTCCCTGATCACCATTTAAGTTCTGGGGTGATGACCATGTTGCACCCAAATCAGTACTCCTCGAATATCTCATTCCGGTAGAACCGAATTGTCTCCAGCCAACATAAACATAATTACTATAGGGACCGCCTGTCTGGTCGCATGTAATCCATTCTTTATCACAAAGACCGGCTGATGTTTCAACACAACTTGAATATTGTGAAAAAGTAACGCCTTTATTTGTAGATTTTCCAATAGCAACGCCATACGGTCCTCCTGATGATCTCTCATACAATTGAGTATAATATAAATTTCCTAAACTATCAAACGCTAATACAGGGTCACCAATTTCAGATTGGAAACCCGGAAACGGAGGTTGAGTAGTAACCCAATCGATTCCATTTAATGTATAATGGAAATTATTCTGAGAAATATTATAAGCACAAACTATATTTTTAGGGTCATTCGGATTTATTACAATGTATGGTTCACCGAAATCATTTCCAAGAAAGAAATTATCGAAACCATCAACTGTATATACTGTGCTGTTTGTACTTTGCGGAGAAAAATATCCCGGAGGAGTTTTAACTACAGATTTAAAATTTGAATAATCCACAAATTGTGAATAGGTCAATCCCGTGGAGAGAAGAACAAGAAGTAATGCTAAAATTATTTTTTTCATAATTAATTAAGTAGTATTTTACTTTAAAAACAATATTCTATAAAATTAAGTTATTCCGGCGTAAATTAAAAGTATTAAAGATTTCAATAAAAAAATAACCTATATGCAAAAAAACATATAGGTTATAAAAAAAATTATCTTTATTTGAAAAATACTATTTTATCAGCATCATTCTCCTGATATCGTTAAATTTATCAGTTGTCATACGATAAAAATAAGCTCCGCTTGGTAAATTACTTCCATTAAAATTGACTTCATAAGTTCCCGCTTTTAGTTTTTCATTAACTAAAGAAGCAATTTCTCTGCCTAATACGTCGTAAACATTTATTTTAACAAATTCATTTTCTGGAATAGCGAATTTAATTGTTGTCTCAGGATTAAATGGATTCGGATAATTTTGAGACAAATTAAATTTATTCGGTATTAATTCTGAAATTGTGTTAACTGAAACCGACGAATATTTATTGCGGGCAGTATTTGCTTTATTTATTAAATCAGTCAAACTATTACCTTTTATTATTGCGAATCCTACAATAACCGATTGGTTAGAAGAAATTGTAAAAGGTCCCGCAGAAATAGTGAAGCCATTTCCCCCTGGTCCGAGAGAATCATTGTAGATTCCGCTGCTTAATGATTCCCACTTTTCCTGCTTTGTAAAACCATCTATAATATCCATTATAGATAATGCTTTAAAATTTATATTTTGATTTGTCATTAAAGCGATTCCGAAATATAAATTTGGAATTCCTGTGTTATATGTGTAAGCTAATTTATTTTGAGAATTATACCTCGTTATATTACCGTCTAATTGTCCGTTCGGTTCGAATAAAGTAAAAATACCTCCGTAAAGATTACTGATTGAAATGGAATTAGTATTTTTTATATCATATTTTAAAAGTATATAATCAGAATCGTTTATACCTGTAAAAGCATAACTATTCGCATTAACTTCAACGCCTATTTTATTTGTTCCCGCACCGTTGTCATTGAATTTTCCTGAACCATCCTGCGCAGATATTACTCCCGGAGTATTAATTGTATAGGATTGTAATGCTGCAAAATCTGTATCGGAAACATTGGCTGGTGTCGTTGCCCTTGTTACAACATCGGAAACCTGACTGGTGCTGATTCCTATCATCACTCCGCTTACAAAAATATTGTTAACAACACTGTTGCCAATTAATAATCCGGAACCGTATGATTCAGCTTTTTTCCCTATTGCACCATCTCTTGTCAAGGCTAATTTTAAATTATTAATATTGTGTACCGCAAATCCTTGTCTGAATTTTATTGTGAAAGTATTTGTATTGTTGTCAGTATAACAACTTGCTGAACTCGTTGCTTTAAACGTAATCGTTTTGTCAAATGTACATGTGGGTTTTGCTTTTACACGGAAAGTATTATTTATACTTGTACTGAATGTTCCAAAAGCCGGAACGCTTCCGACATAAACCGAATCTTGCACAATATCAATATCGGGGTCTGTTGATGTTAATCTGACGGAAACATTGGAACCCGCAATAAATGTATTTTGATAATTAATAGCGATTGGAATTATTTCGCCGACGTCATAAACTTTATCGTTATTTCCATATAAAGAATCATTATGAGAAACAGATACAATTTTTAGAATCGGATAATCCGATAAACACTTGAATGCATTTACTCTTCCTGTTCCGAGCAATCCGACGTATGTTGGATTTAAATTATAAATGCTGTCAACTCCTAACTTTAATCTGTCAACAACTTGCTGGGGTGTCCAGGAAGGATGTTTTGACCTGATTAAAGCAACAGTGCCCGCTACAATCGGAGAAGACATCGAAGTACCGCTCATTGTTGTATAAGTGTTATTAAAAACGGTGCTCAAAACATTTTCACCCGGTGCACAAATATCTACGGTTGAATGATAATTGGAAAAACTTGTTTTAGTATCATTCGATGTTGTTGCGGCAACTGATACCACATTATCGTATGCAGCAGGGTAACTCGCCCAGTTTTGTCCTACTCCATTAGCATCACCGTTCCCTGCGGCAGCAACGACAATTGTTCCGTTTGCCCATGCATTATTAACGACAGTTTGTGTATAGGAGCTGTAATATGTACTGCCGAAACTGCAATTAATCACTTTCGCACCATTTTGATAACAATATACCATACCGTTGTCCGTGCCATATAGCAATGATTCGGGGTCCGTATCATTAGTATGTTTTGTAATTAATAATTTTACCTTAAACCCAATACCACCTCCGTTAATTCCATTATCTGTTACCTGGGATACACATCCGGAAACGTGTGAACCATGAACATTTCCACCTGTTTTTATATTAGGGTCATTATCATTATAATAAAAATCCCAGCCATAAAAATCATCTATATAACCATTGTTATCATCATCAATATTGTTTATCGGGTCATTCCAGTTAAGATGTATATTAGCCTGAAGGTCCGGATGGTCAAAATCCGTTCCGGAATCTACAATTCCAACAATAACATTTGTATCACCTTTGCAAATATCCCACGCCTGAAAAGCATTAATTTTAGATAAATGCCATTGACTGGTAATCACCGGGTCATTTGGAATGTAATAGCATTCATATACAAAACTTGGTTCTGCCCATTCGAAAATATCGGGATATTTGTTCATTAAAATTCCCGATAATTCAAATGGGTCAATTGAAGCATTGTATTTTACGGAATAAATTTTTGCAAGTTCCTCATCGCCGATTTTCCTTAACTTAACATTAGATTTAAGCGGATGTCTTTGTATAATATTATTAATATTATAAGCATTAGTAAAATTATCAAGGGACTCAATACCGAAATTATTGTTCCCTATTTTGCTTTGTTGATTTTTAAATTTAACATTAACAACTCCCACCATATAATATTTACCCGTACCGCGGCAAATTACATTTCCATTTAATATGCTGTATTCACCCGAATCTCTGAAACTGAATAACGGAAAACTAATCAGAATAAGTATTATAAAAAATATTTTAATTGATAATACTTTTTTTAGTATTAAAAATGTTTTCATAAAATTTAATTAAATTAAAAAAATAACAGCTTATTTAAAAATTTGGAGATTATTTTTTAGAAGAAGTAAAAAAACTAATGCACTTATAAAATTTATAAATTTCGTAAAAGAATAGCCTTTTTTAAAAATTGGAGATTATTTTTAGAAGAAGTAAAATGCTAAATACTATTTAAAATAATAAATTAAAAAAAAATTATCAAATGAAAACAATTACTCTATTTCGACTAATACATCACCTTCAAGGATTGCGTCTCCGGGTTTTACTGTTATTGATTTAATAGTACCTTCTCTGTCTGCAGCGAGATTATTTTCCATTTTCATTGCTTCCCATATTAACAGGTGAGTTCCGGTTTTAACAAAATCACCAACGTTTACGAGAATTTTAATTATGGTTCCCGGCAGGGGAGCTTTAATAACGCCCGCACCTTTCCTTTCCGATGGACTGCTTGTTTTTAATGTAGCCTTATGGCTCTCCGTAGAGGGTTCACTTTTTGTTCTGACCAATGTGGGAGTCTTAATAGTCTCAAGTTTCTTATCCACAATTACATCGTATACTCTTCCGTTAACATCAATTTTTACAGTATTGCCTTCATAACTTATGACGTTGACATCGTAATTATTATTATTGACCGTAAACTTAAATTTTTTCATTTATAAAATTTTTTATATTAATATTTTATTAATTCTTAATTTTTAATTTTTAATTGTTTATTCTTAATCCTTAATTCTTAATTTTTAATTCTTAATTCTTAATTTTTAATTCTGATACTGAATACCCGTTCTTACTTTAACATTTAACATTTATAATTTAACATTTAGCGTGGCCATTTCCTCAGCCCATATATCTTCGAACTCCATGGCGAATAATATTTATCAATTCTTTTAATTGTCAAAGCCATATTTTCAAAATCGTGATATTCCTGTACATACAGGTTAATAGCCGCTGCTATCACTGCATTTATCTCTCCTGAATCTTCATTTGCCTGAGCTTCTTTTTTAACATCATCATTTTTTTCTTCTTCAGGTCCCTTGAATATATTTTGAAATAATCCCATAATTTATTTTCTCCTATAATGGCATATTAGAATGTTTCTTTGGCGGATTAATATCTTTCTTAGTCGCTAATGATTGTAATGCTCTTATAATTCTGAATCTCGTGTTCCTCGGTTCAATTACATCATCTATATAACCATATTTTGCCGCTTCGTACGGAGTAGCAAATTTTTCCCTGTATTCTTTTTCTTTCTTTGCAATGAACTCTGCTTTTTCTTTTTCGTCTGTGAATTTCTGTATATCCTTATAAAATAAAACTTCGATTGCACCTTTCGGTCCCATAACAGAAATTTCCGCTCCGGGCCACGCATAATTTATATCGGCTCTTAAATGTTTCGAACCCATAACGTCATAAGCACCTCCGTAAGCTTTCCTTAAAATAACCGTAATCTTCGGGACAGTCGCTTCTGCATACGCATACAATAATTTTGCGCCGTGTACAATTATTCCGCCGTATTCCTGCGCAGTTCCCGGTAAATATCCGGGAACGTCAACAAAAGTTAAAATCGGAATATTAAATGCATCGCAGAATCTTACGAACCTTGCGGCTTTGCGTGAAGCATTTATATCGAGCACACCAGCCAGATAATTCGGCTGATTCGCAACTATGCCTACAGGAATTCCATTCATCTTTGCAAAACCGATTACGATATTCTGAGCATAATTACTTTGCACTTCAAGAAATTCTCCGTTATCTACAACTGCGTCAATAATATTAATAACATCATAAGGTTTATTCGGGTTTTCAGGAATAATTTCATTGAGAGCATCATCGATTCTGTCTATCGGGTCGTTGTTCGGATAAAGAGGCGGGTCTTCAAGATTATTCTGAGGCAAATAACTTAAAAGTTTTCTGATATACATAAAACCATCTTCTTCATTGTCAGCAACGTAATGACATACACCTGATTTTGAACTGTGAACGAATGCACCGCCGAGTTCTTCGTCTGTAACCACTTCACCGGTAACAGTTTTAACCACCTTAGGTCCAGTAATAAACATATAGCCTGTGTTCTTTGACATCACAATAAAATCTGTAAGAGCAGGGGAGTAAACCGCACCACCGGCGCACGGACCGAACACTGCGGATATTTGCGGAATCAAACCTGATGCTAAAACATTTCTTTGGAAAATTTCCGCATAGCCGCCAAGGCTCTTAACGCCTTCCTGTATGCGTGCTCCGCCGCTGTCGTTAATACCGATTACAGGTGCTCCCGCTTTCATCGCCATATCCATCACTTTGCAAATTTTCGCAGCAAACATTTCCGAAAGCGAACCACCGAAAACTGTGAAGTCCTGCGAAAAAATGTAAACTAATCTTCCGTCAACAGTTCCATAACCCGTCACAACACCATCGGATAAATATGTTTCTTTCTCCAAACCAAAATCTCTGCATCTGTGAGAAACAAACATATCAAATTCTTCAAAACTTCCTTCATCGAGAAACATATCTATTCTTTCACGTGCAGTATATTTTCCTTTTCTGTGCTGAGCTTTTATTCTCTTATCTCCTCCGCCCAACATCGCCAGGTTTCGTTTCTCCGTTAACTCTTTAATTTTATCTTGTAATGACATTATAACCCCTTTTAATTAAGAATGAAGAATTAAAAATGAAGAATTAATAAATAGTAGTTTTCATTTTTCAGCTTTTTAATTCTTAATTCTTAATTTTTAATTTTTAATTGTTTCTAATTTAACATTTAACATTTAACATTTAACATTGAACGAATTACCAATTGTTGTATAACCCTTCGAGAAGTTTATCCTGTTTTTCCTTTTTTGAAAGTTGATTATAAACTTCCGCTTCTTCGTGTATTTTCCTTATTTCAAGTTCTCTCAATACTTCAAGTTCCGCTAACATTTTTTTATATTCAATTTCCCTTTTGCTTCTTAAAAATCCATTTGCAACAGCAGGGAAAAGGTCTAACAGAAGTTCTTCTTTTTCGTTTATAGCAAGTTTAACATCTTCGAATTCCGGTAGCTGTGGATTTTCAGGTCTTTGATATTGCGAAACGTCGTACGGCTCTTCTCTTCTTGAACCCGTTATCTTTTCACGGAATGCAGGTTCAATCGGAATAGGCGTATCACCGTAAACACCTTTTACCAGATTAAAAAATTGAGTTGAAGTATTTCCGTAAAATCTTTCATTTTTATTTTCTGATATCACACAATAAACAGCCTGAACACCGACTATTTGGCTTGTTGGAGTAACGAGCGGCGGCAAACCTGCATCAAGTCTGACGATTGGAACTGTTCTCAAAACTCTTTCGAGCAATCTCTCCATCTTTGCGGCTTTTAACTGAGCTAACATATTTGTGTACATTCCTCCCGGTATCTGAGCATTTTTAACATTCTCATCAGGCGGAGGGAAATTAAAATATTTTTCAATCTCCTGCGTTAAATGTGTTACTTCATCGTGCTTTTTTTTCTTCGAAGCTTTTATTGCATCATCGAAAAGTTTATTAATATCATCAGGCAAAGTATAATTTGCGATATCAAATTCATTTGGGAATTCGGGAATCGTATCGAATTGTTTAAGTTCTTTCCTGATTTCAAAAAGTTCTTTATTGATTTTTGAAACTGCGTCAAGGTTTACACCTGTATCAATTTTTAATTTATCACAAAATATCTGAACGAGTTCAAAAGCAGGAGCAGCAGGTCCACCCGCAAAATTCCAGATAACGGTATCTACAATATCCACTCCGCTTATGATAGCATTTAAAACCGATGCTAATCCAAATCCCGGAGTACAGTGTGTATGCAGGTTAATAGGTACTTTAATTTCTTTTTTTAATCTTTTAATCAACTCTGATGATACATCAGGCGGAATAAGTCCCGCCATATCTTTTATTGTAATAATATCCGCTCCCATTTGAGCAAGCAGTTTGGCTTTATCCACAAAGTAATCAACGGAAAAAACTTTTTCCGGAATTCTTTTACCTGTCAGGTATCCTTTAAATACTTCATAAAAAGAAAAATGCGGGTCAACCGTATAGCATACGGCACAATCCGCAAGTCCGCCGTTTTCCTTAACATATTTTATAGTCGATTCCATATTCTTCAGGTCATTCAGTGCATCGAAAATTCTCATAATATCGATTCCGTTTTTAATCGCAAGTCGGTTGAATCCTTCTATTACATTTTCAGGATATGGATTGTATCCGAATAAATTTCTGCCTCTCGAGAGCGCAGTTAATTTTGTTTTATTGCCAAATCCTTTTTTAATTTTGTCGAGTCTTTCCCACGGGTCTTCATTAAGGTATCTCATAATTGAATCCGGAACGGCACCGCCCCAGACTTCAGCGGCATAAAAATTTGCATCCCGGTAAAAAGGAAGAACCCTGTCGACTTGCTTCTGATTCATTCGTGTTGCAAACTGAGATTGCTGTCCATCTCTTAGCGTTAAATCACGTATTAATAATTTCTTTTTCATAAATAATTATAAAAAAAATTTTTTTCTCTCAAAAAAATAATATAAAGTTTATTATTAAAACTTCTCGTAGTTAATGATACGTTACTGTATTGGGTAGGTCTAAATAATATCATATAAATAAATATACTCATTTAAGAATCTTTTAAAAATCCCAAAAAACGGCACTTTTTAATTATTAAGTTCTGGTTATGAACTTTGGAACACAGATGACACTGATTTATATAGATAATCACAGATTTTTCTTAATGTTATAAGCAAGAATTTTTTTGTTTCAGGAAATCTCCTTTATTCTTTATTGGGACTCCCGACACAAAATCACGGAATATATGAACACCATGATGTTGTAGAAGGAAAATATTGAATGTAATAAACTCCGGAGGAGTTTCATATTTATAGAAAGTTAATCAAACAAAAACACAACTCCGTAAGAGTTGAACAAGAGGCATTAAATATTCTGTTACAAAAAAATTTTTATTTTCGTATCGATTTTGTACCGGTTTTGTTCGGAAATGTTCGGTTTTGTTCTGGTTTTGGTTTATGGAACACAGATAACACAAATTTAAGCAGATTTTCGCGGATATTTTAAAAATGTTATGAACAACAATTTTTAAAAACGAACCACTTTTGTACTACTTTTGACCACTTTTGTATCACTTTTATTTGAATGATAAGAATTAGCACGCAGATGAAACTGATTTATTCGGATTATCTCAGATATTTATTATTTTTAAAATTAAAAAACGTACGGATTTTGTACGGGTTTTGTACGGATTTTGAATAGAATAAACAATGATTTAGGTATTTTAAGAATTAAAAAACATATCACAGAGACCTCAGAGAAAGACACAGAGATTCACCGAGAAAAGCATTTCACCATTTCACTCGCTCTTTGTCATTCCAGCACGCTCTTAGCTGGAATCACTATTTAAATTGCATATGTCAAAAAACAAGAATCCGGACGAGTCAGGACGCATAGAACGCACGCATCAACCCGCCATTCCGGATTTCTTAAGGTTCAATCACCTTAATATATAAAGCCATAGTAATATAAGGTAATAATATTAAAATGTCAAGGGAAAATAATAAGAATAATTAAGTTTTACTTATCTTGAGTGTCCCTTATATTCTTTAATCTTAAAATCCTCTTTGTAAACGGTATCTTATCTCTCGGATTATTAGTTTAAAATAATAATAATCAAGAATAAATAAGTTTATTGCAATTATTATTTTAATTAACGAATTTCTATCAACGAATTATATTGATAACCATTCTCAAATTCGTCAATTCAAAGAACTTTTTACAATGTAATTTAACAATTAAAATAAATAAATAATTATGAATAAAATAATAAATTACAATAATGAAGAAATATTTTATGAAGATAATATCATATTTGGTAATGATTTAGAATTAATGACATTCACTTTAGAAAATCCGTGGAAAGTATGTATTCATATCAATGATATTAAAAAAAGTAAATGCGATAAAATATATTTCAAAAGGATTGAAAATTCTAAGTTATTTCAATTTGGATTGTTGATAGTGGAAGTAGATTCTGAAAATAAAATAAGAAATTGGCAAGAAGTTGATTTTAATAATTTTGTTTTCCAAAGGGAATTAATTCCAATATATCCAAAAAGAGTATATATACATTAAATATATTTGTATCTTTACGTTTTACTATTAGATAAACTAAAAGCGTGAAAATAATTAATTAATAATTTTGAATTTATTAAAATAATTTTTTAATAATAAGATGAAGATTCCAGATAAATTTCAAAAGAAATTGGAAGGTGATCAAGAAAAATTAGGGATAGTCAACAAAACCGCGAGCGATTTTTCTAAAATATTAACATATAACAAACTCGAATTTTTTCCAGGTTACACAGATCATGGTATAAATCATATTGAATGTGTATTAAATACTACAGAAAAATTGATAACAGAAGATTCATTTGCTTACTTAAATGCAACAGATATTACAATTATCATTTTATCAGTTATAATTCATGATATAGGAATGCATTTAACTCATCCGGGATTTTTAAGATTAATAAATGGTAACTACGATAGTATTATTATAAAAGATTTTGATAAAAATAATTGGTTAAAGAGTTGGGAATTGTTTTTGCAAGAAGCTAAGAAATTTAATCAGAAACAATTATTAGATATTTTTGGAGATAAGAATATATCCGTAAACGAATCCCCGAAATCAAATTTGAGTGATAATGATAGAAAACTAATAGGTGAATTTGTTCGAAGAAATCATCCAAGATTAGCTCACGAAATTGCAATTAATGGATTTCCATCTTCAAGTGGAAATAATATTGATTTTGCTTATGGGCTCAATAATCATTTGAAGGATTTAATTGGCTTAGTTGGTCGAAGCCATGGTATTCCACTGAGAAATGCTATCGAATATTTAAAAAATAAATATAATTCAAACTGGTTTAATCCGTTAGATATTAAAATTATTTATGTAATGGGATTATTAAGAATAGCAGATTATATGCATATCAATCCTGATCGAGCAGATTCACTAATATTAAAAACTAAAGATTTCTCAAGCCCAAAATCAAAACAAGAATGGGAAAAAGGTAATTCCATCATTCATGTTTATTTTAATAATATTGATCCCGAATTAATTACTGTTCAAGCAGAACCAATTAACAGTTTAATGTATTTAGAATTATCAAAACTTTTTAAAGATATTCAAAAAGAATTTGATACAACATGGGCAGTACTTGGAGAGGTATATGGTAGAAATGATCAATTGAATAAACTAAAATATAAATTCAGGAGAATCGTATCTAATATTGATGATAAAGATGAGTTTTCTAAAAAGATAAATTATATACCTGAAAAGATTATTTTTGATGCAGAACCCGAAATATTGAAATTGTTAGTTGGACCATTATATGGAAAAAACCCTACTTACGGTGTTAGAGAATTATTACAAAATGCTGTGGATGCGTGTAGAGAAAGGCAATTTTTAATAGAAAAGAATTTCGGTAAAGAAAGTTCCGAATATAAAGAATATCAACCTATAATCAATATTTCAATATGTAAAAATACTGATGATGGCGAATATTATTTTATAATGTCAGATAATGGAATTGGAATGACAAAAGACATATTAATAAATTATTATTTCAAAGCCGGAGCTTCTTTTATTAATAGTGATATTTGGAAAAATAATTTTATCGAAGATAATGATTCAGTCATACAAAGAAGTGGCAGATTTGGAGTTGGAGTATTAGCGTCGTTCTTATTAGGAGATACAATTGAACTTCAAACTAAATCTTATGAAGAAGAAAAGGGATATATTCTTAAGGCTTCTATTGATTCTGAACAAATAGAAATTAATTTAATATCTTTCAATATAGGCACCGAAATAAAAATTAGACTCAGAAATGATGTAGTTGATAGAATTAATAATCTAGAAGAAAAAAGATATGGTACAGAGAAAAATAAATTGAATTGGTTTACTTGGTACAGAATGCTAAGTCCTAAAATAATCTATAATATCGATTCTGAAATACAAGATCATTTTTTTTATTTAAGCGATAATGAATTTATTCCTGATTATAACGAAAATAATAAAAATTGGAGAAACTCAATTCCAAAAGATTTTAAGAAGATTTCATGGACTTTCTCATTAAATAAATATACTAATTATTTGTCCGATATGCTGACTGAATTAGATATTTTTAGCATTACCAATTATAACAATATATTTTGTAATGGATTTTGTATACCTGGTGCAAATATTGATTTTAATCATTTATTTAATAATTTGAGTCTTATTATATCTGTTTTTGATTATAATGCGAAACTTCCTTTAACTTTAAATAGAAATTATTTAGAAAGTAAAAAGCTTACATTTTTACCAATTATATTTGAAGATATTTTTAATGATTTAGTCGCAAGATTATTAACATTAAATATAACTGAAAAGGTATTTAGCTTGAAATCGAACGAAGAATTATATATTGAATATATGACTAAAATATATTTTATTGGAGACTTAATTTTTAGAAATAATGGGTTCTATTTATTATGTGATCACGTTTTAGATAAATTAAATATCGAGAAAGTTACTTATATATGGTTTTTGGAATATCCAACTGTAGATATAAATTTTACAAATGATGAGAATAAAATTATTTATATAAGTAAATCAAAATCAATTTTGTCATTTAATAACAGGGTTAATAATATGAATGATCCTTATATAAATTATAGTTATTCGTTAAATGATCTGATTAATCTTAAAAGTTTTAATTCTAAAAGATTATTAATGAGAAAAGATCGTTTCAATTATTTTTTTAATAGAGATAAAATGAGAGCAAATAAAGATATTATATATTCATTTAAAGAGGAAAATCAAATATCTAAGAATTGGATTAATCTAATATCAATTAATAATATCCAGGGATTTGAAATACCATTTTATGGTATTAAATGTCCGGATAATTATAAGTGTACGATCAACTTTGATGAAATAGAAAAAAATAAAAACAATATTGAATTGATTGTTGAATGTTATTTTATTAAAAGTAACATTTGGAAACAAACCACAACAAAATATTTAGAAAATGCATTAGACAAATATTTATCTCCAGATTATGTTATTCCTTATGATATGGAAGAAAGAAAACGGAAATTTCCAAAAGCATTTAAAGAATTAGATAGATTTATTAAAAATTATGTATAATTTCATAAAAAGTATAGATTATTAATTGAAAATAGTTTAAATTTAGTAAATAAATGGGAGATAGAATGAAAATTGTTTCAATAATAAATTATAAAGGTGGAGTAGGTAAAACATCAATAACAGCTAACCTTGGTGCAGAATTGGCCTGGAGAAATTACAATGTATTATTGATAGATTTAGATCCACAAACAAGTTTAACCTTTTCTTTTATTAACCCAGATGAATGGGAGAAAAGATTTTTAAAATCAAATACAATTAAGGATTGGTTTGATTCGTTTGAAAGTGGCGAAGTTAAGCTATTAAAAGATTTAATTTTTGTTCCTGAAAGAGTAAATGCAAGGTTAAAAGATAAAGGAAAACTACATTTAATACCTTCTCATTTAGGTTTAATTAATGTGGATTTAGAACTTGCTACACAAATGGGAGGCTCTAATCTCAAACAAACTAAAAAGAATTATATTAAAATTCATCGTAGACTTGCAAATGGTATAAATAAATTTAATCAAGATGATTTTGATGTAATATTAATTGATTGTCCTCCAAATTTTAATATTGTTACCAAGAATGCAATTGTTGCTTCTGATTTTATATTAATTCCCGCTAAACCGGATTATTTATCTACTTTAGGTATCGATTATTTAAAAAGAAATGTTAATGAATTAGTTAGAGATTTTAATGAATATGTAGATGTTGATGATGGTAGTGAAATAAATAAAATAGATCCAAAAGTACTTGGAGTAATTTTTAATATGATTCAAATATATGCTAACGTACCTATTTCTACGATTAGACCATTTATAAAACAAACAAAAAAACTTGGAATACCCGTTTTTGATTCTTTTGTAAGAGAAAATAAATCCTTATTTGGTGATTCACCTCAATACGGAATACCTGTAATACTTAATGCTTATAATAATAATCAAACATTTAAAGGCATTGTAAAAGAGATGGAAGAATTTGTAACTGAATTTATTAAAAAATCAAATATAAAAAATGGAAACACTCGCAATTAAAAAATTTATTAATATATATTCATATGTATTAAATGAATTGAATAATAAATTAGATAAACTTGATGAAAATGAATTAATGAATTTAGCAGAGAATAACATAGAGATTATTATTAATTTTAGAAGTAATATTAAGAGTAAAAGGAATAAAAAAGAAAAAAATTATAGTGTTGATAATTATGGTGAAATACTTGATCAAATAAAAAATATTAAAAGCAGAGAAGAAGCGTCTATATTCTTAAATAATTTATTTACAAAAAAAATAGAATTAGAAAGATTTGCAAGATTTTTAGATTTACCGATTTCTAAGGAAGATAAAGCCAGCAAATTGGTTGAAAAAATTATTGAAGCAACAATTGGATACATATTAAGATCAAAAGCAATTCAAGGTACAAATAATTAAATATTATCCTTAATTTTATAGGAATGTAGGATTATTTATGATATAAATATTTTTAAAATAATTTTTGACCTAAATTTAACATTTATAATTAAATCGTTCTGCTGCCCGGCTTTGTTACGGGGATTTTGGAGAGATAAGCGGGGATTTCGGTTTCAGAGTATTTTATTACTTCCATTTTTGCAAGTGAAAACTGATCGGTTTTGAAATCCACAATTCCGTTGCTACGGTCTATTATGAATCCGACGCCGACGAGATTTGCAGCATAAGATTTTACCAACTCGATGATTTCAAATACACTTCCGCCTGTGGTGACAACGTCTTCGCATACAAGCACATTTTCATTTTTCTTGATTTCAAATCCGCGGCGAAGAGTCATAATGCCTTTTTCCCTTTCTCCGAAAATTGTTCTTGCGTTCAATTGCCTTCCGATTTCAGTTCCGAGCACGATTCCGCCGATGGCAGGGGAGATAACCACATCTATTTTGTTACCTCTGAAATGTGAAGCAATCTCGCGGGAAAACATAACGTTGTATTCAGGATATTGCAATACTTTGGCGCATTGAAAATAATGCGGACTGTGATACCCGGACGTTAAAATAAAATGTCCTTCGAGCAGTGCACCGGTTTTTTTAAAAATTTCAATTACTTCTTCACCAATCATTGTAATTTTACTTTTTTTACGTTTGAGATTTTTTTACCAAGAAATCTTTCGCTTATCTGTTGAAAATTATTAGGAAAATCAGTTACAAAAAATTTATGCCTGCCTTTTGCTTTCTGTGTGTTCAGTAATTTTTCGTCAATAAGAATTTTTTTCACTTCGATTGCAGTTTCTTCGCCTGAATCTATGAGCGTTATATCTTTACCCATAACTTTCTTAATCGTGTTTTTTAAAATCGGGTAATGCGTGCATCCGAGTATCATCGTATCGATATGATTTTTCTTTAAACCTTTTAAATATTCTTCGGCAGTAAGCTGTGCAATCTTGTTATCCGTCCATCCGTCTTCCGCAAGTTGTACAAACAGACTGCAGGGCTGTGAATATACGGATATATCTTTATTAATTTTGTGAATTTCTTTTGAGTAGGCTTTGCTTTTAACCGTACCGAGCGTACCGATAATTCCAACTTTATTATTTTTCGTTTTTTTTACTGCGCCTCTCGAACCCGGGATTAACACTCCGATTACGGGAATTTTTGTAATTTTCTGCAAAAAAGGAACCGCCACAGATGATGCAGTGTTGCAGGCGACGACAATCATTTTTACATTTTTCGAAAGTAAAAATTTTAAACATTCGATTGAATATAAAATAACGGTTTCCTTTGATTTGGTACCATATGGTAGCCTCGCCGTATCGCCGAGATATATAATATTTTCGTTCGGTAAAATTTCGAATAGCGATTTTGCTACCGTGAGTCCGCCGATTCCGGAATCGAATACGCCAATCGGACGGCGGTGTGTGTTTTTAGTAATTAGTTTCATTTAATATTTAACTTTCCTCATTCCCAATCCCTGATTGGGAATGTCTTAGATTATGATTTCCTCGTTTCAAAGTTCCCGATGAACTTATTTCGGAATTAGAAACGAATGTAAATTCTTATGTTACTTCTGGATTCCCGCATTCGCGGGAATGACAAACCTTTTCTGGATTCCCGCATTCGCGGGAATGACAAACCTTTTCTGGATTCCCGCATTCGCGGGAATGACAAACCTTTTCTGGATTCCCGCA
>Ga0182011_10000302_pt1 | contig 42349 bp, 20 predicted proteins | sample 711E1DmetaG_FD_120481 | JGI IMG/M metagenome (GOLD analysis project Ga0182011, IMG submission 120481) | Permafrost microbial communities from Stordalen Mire, Sweden - 711E1D metaG | ecosystem: Environmental > Terrestrial > Soil > Wetlands > Permafrost | place: Sweden: Stordalen | collected...
CACCAGCCCACAGATCGTGCCCGAAGAGGTCTTCGTCTCGGAGATCGAGCCGGTCCTGAATCGCTATGACATTTGTCGATTTCTGGGTAACAAGAACTTCTATGACCGCTGGCTGCCCGGTGGCCGCTTTCCCGAGGTCCTTCTCCACAACATTGACGGTGAGTTCTACGATCGCGAGTACCACGTGCTCGACCCGACGCGGGTCGGGGCGGTCATCGACGGTGCTGACTTCCCGTTGGTGATGAAGCCCAGCATGGGCAGCGGCGGCCGTGGTGTGCTTTTTCCGGAAAGCAGGGAAGCCCTGCGGGCGGCCATGGTGAGGCAGACGAATTTTGTCGTGCAACGCAAGCTCAGGCAGCATGAGTTCTTTCGTCGCTTTCAGGATCACGGCCTCAACACCATGCGCGTGAACACCTACAAATCAGTGACGAACAACGAGATTCATATTCTCAATACCGCCCTCCGGATGGGAAGGGCTGGGTCGCTCGACAACGAAACGCAGGGTGGAATCGTGCGCTTTGTGCGGGCCGATGGCGCGCTGAATCGCTACGCCGTGGACAAGTATGGTGCCAAGTACTCGCGGCACCCGGATACTGGGTTTGACTTCGAGGCACACGACGTGGTGCCCCGATTCGAGGAATTGAAGGGACTCGTGCGAGAGATGGCGCAGCAAGTCTATCTGGCCCGAGTAGTGGGCTTCGACGTCTGTCTGGACGCTGAGGGTCGGTGGCGCTTCATCGAGGTCAACATCAACGGCCACACGATTCGTTTCGCCCAGTACGCAGGGGAACCGTTCTTCGGCCCGTTCACCGATGAGGTCATTCGCTACTGCCGGGAGAATCCTCCGTTCAGATGACCCGGCGGCGCACCCATCCAGAGAGTCGGGAGTGAACAACAGAGCACTCAATGTGGTGCACGTGGTGCGCGCGATCCAGACCGGCGGGCTGGAGACGCTGGTTCTCGAGATGTGTCTGCAGATGCAGCGGCTCCCGGGGATGGAGGTTCACGTCTGCGCCCTTCAGCCCGGTGACGAACTGGAGCACTGGGACCGCTACCTGGGAATTCCCAGGACCGTGATTTCGGCGTCGGAGCGCAACAGTCAGCTCGCGTCGATTTCTGCGCTGGCTCGCCTGTTTCGGCGCAAGCGCCCGGATGTCGTTCACCTTCACAACTTTCTCTCGCACGTGAACGGTGGCCTGGCCGCCAGGCTGGTTGGGGTGCCGGCCGTGGTTACCACCAAACACGGCGCAGGTTGGCCACTCGTGCATGGAAGCAGCCGTGTGGCCGGATGGTGCTGGCGACTGTCCCACGTGGTGGTCGCGGTTTCGGCAGACGTTCAGCAGGGCTTTCAGGCCTTCTATGGTTTTCCGCCGGGGCGCACCCGTCTCATCCTAAATGGCATCGATACGAACCGCTTTCGCCCAGTTGAGGGCGACCGGGAGGAGCAGAGGCGTCGTATCGTCGGACTTTCAGGCAGCCCGTTGCTCGGGACAGTCTGCCGGCTGGTAGACGGGAAGGGGATTCGAACGCTGCTGACGGCATTCGCGACAGTCGCGGCGCAAGCGCCGCGGGCCGCGCTCGTGATCGTCGGCGACGGGGAAGACCGAGGCAGTCTTGAGCAAGAGACGTCGCGTCTGGGCCTGCGCGATCGCGTCGCCTTCCTTGGCAATCGCGCAGACGTGGAGGCCATCTATCCACTCTTGGATATCTACGTGCAGCCTTCCTACGCCGAGGGAATCTCGTTGACCATGCTGGAGGCGTGTTCTTGTGCGCTGCCGGTCGTGGCCACCACAGTCGGCGGCAATCCAGAAATCGTGTCGGAGGGACAAAACGGATACCTGGTGCCCCCGCGGGACGCGCCCGCCCTCGCCTCCGCAATCCTGGCCCAATGGAAAGCCCCCGAGGTGGCCCGCGCCATGGGTGAGTCCGCCCGGCGTCGCGTCGTCGAGTGCTTCTCCATCGAGCGTATGGTCCAGAACTACGTCGAACTCTACCGCGACATTCAAGCTGCTCGCGGTAGCCGTCGATAAGAAGTCTATCTGGTACGAGGGGCTCGATGTGCCCACAGAAAGGACCGTGGTAGCAGCAGAGACTGATGGAGCCGAGTCCCGCTCGCGGGGATCCTCCCAAATACGCACCCTGGAGGGGTTCAGATACGGTAAACTGCGTCGTCTTTGATCTGCTTGCACCATGGCTCTCCGACACGAAAGGAGGAATCGATGTTGACTCGCACGACAGCGGCTTGCTTCGCGGTGATTGCCCTGGCGGGATGCTCCTCTGGAAGAGTGACCACCGGAGGCAAGACTCAGTGCCCCGCGTGCCAAACCGGCCAACACTGTGACTCCCAGACGTTGTTGTGTCTGTGCGACAACACCTGCACGGGGTTTGGTCCTATTTGCGACCCTGCGGGCTCGGGCCAACTCGGCACATGCACGCTCGACGAGCACACCGGCTGCTACTTCGTCACCGGTCTTGCTGCGTGTACTAGCTCCGGTATGACCTGTGCTGCGGGCGCGGTGGCATGTGTGGCACTTGGCTCCCCAATTCAGATTCTGACTACTTCGCTTGTGAGTGCGCAGGTGGGCGTCTCGTACGGCCCCGTTGCATTGGGTGCAGCCGGTGGAACGGCTCCATACAATTGGTCGGTCACGGGGCTCCCGCTCGGTCTGTCGCTGACCAATGGCGCGATCTCCGGCATTCCGAAGGCCGCCGGGACATTCAACGTCCAGATAGCCGCAGCCGACAGCAAGCAGAGGAGCGCAACCGTGACCCTGTCGCTGACCGTCGCTCCCTCTGAGCCATTCTTGATTGATGGCATGTCCATCCCTACTGCCCACCCCCGGCTGTGGTTCAACGACTCGAATCGGCTTGCTCGGGCGGTCAGCTACTTCGCTGCACATCCTTACAAGCCCGGTTCCCCAGCGGCGGGCAACTATCAGACGGCGTTTGATGTCGCCCTGATGCACGCCACTACAGGTTCGGACTGCACGCCCGCCATCACCTGGGCCACCTCGCTGGCCGCCTCGCCGCCCGACGTCCCGCTGGCGACGAGCGCCGGATCGGACTGGCTCAGGAACTACGGCGAGGCTGTCGCAATCACCTACGACTGGTGCTACGACCAGTTGAGCACAGCGCAGAAGACTTCAATGATCTCGAACCTCAACACCTGCCTCGGCAACACGGAGCAGCAGGCATGGGGAGGGCTCTACAACGGCGATTGGATGACCCAGAACAACTATTTCTGGGGCAACATCCGAAACGAGTTCGAGTGGGGCGTCGCGACCCACGGGGACAACGCGCAGGCTGATAGCTTCGTTGACTATGCGTTGCAGACGCGCTGGGCGGCGGTGGTGAGTCTGGAAGCTACAGCTGACCGCGGCGGCATCACGCAGGAAGGACACGACTACGGGCCCACGACGACCTCCTATTCGCTGGTGCCGATCGCCACCAGCGTGAGCGCCGGACGCGACCTGTTTGCGGAGAACAACTTCTTCAAGGAGAGCCTGTTCTGGCTCCTGTATGCCACGCTGCCTGCCCTAACACACAATCGCAGCGTCAACATAGACGACTGGGAGTTTTTCACCTTCGGTGACGACGAGCACTCATACTATTCTGGCAACCGTCCCAAGGTCTTCTACTACGGTGACTTCATGACCGTGGCGGCCAACTACTACGCCGCCGTCCCAGCAGGGGCCTACGCCAAGCAATGGATCAATCAAATCACCCCTGGTCAGACCCATCTCACGCTGCCCGAAACGAATAGCGCCATCACACCACAGGCGTTCAGCACTTTGCCGTTGGACTTCTATGGTTCTGGTGTCGGTTACATGTACGGGCACAGGAATTGGGATACCACCTCGACTGTCTTTCAGTGGCAGCTCGGCGAGCCTGCGATTATGACGCATAATCACGAGGACTTTGGCAATTTCCAGATTTGGCGCAACGGCCGGTGGCTGACAAGAGAGGCGTGCGGGTATTCCAACAACATAGCCAACTTCGGCAATACCGGCAGCACCGACATCAGCCATCCAGAAGCCCACAACACGCTGTTTGTCAACGGGATGAGCATCAACTGGCACACGAGGTCCCTGGGAGCGCCGGTGATCCAACGACTGGAAAGCAGCTCTGGCTACGCCTACGCCGACGTGGACCTGACGTCCTCATATCACCCGACTTCAAATTATCCCACCTACGACAACCCCGGTCTGGCGCATGTGGAGCGCGAGCTGGTCTTTGTCCGCTCGCTGGAAACCACAATAGTCTTCGATCGATTGACGTCCCAGGATATCTCGGGCGGCGCCACGGCTGCCAAGGTGGTCAAGACCTTCTTGATCCACTTCGAGAACAGCCCGACGTTGGTTGACAACAACAATGTCGACGCGGTGAACGGTTCGCAAGACCTGCACGTGACCACCCTCCTGCCGACGAAAACAGACGCACGGCGCGTGGTGAACGAAGCCTCGTGCTCGGGGTGCGATTCAATGGGTATCTACCGCATGGAGGAAGATACCTCCGGGGCAGCACAGAGCTACTTTCTCCATGTGCTCCAGGGGCGCGAGGCGAGCGCGTCCAACCTGACCGCTTCGGTCTTGGACTCGAACCCCGCCAGCTCCACCGACGGCACCTTCACCGTCACCCTGCATCCCGGCAGCGGTTCCGACGTGGTGATCGTCTTTCAGAAGGGGATCACCTCTTCGGGAGGGTCGATCACCATCGCCGGTTCTAGCTCACAGTTCCGAAGCGACGTACAGGGCATGACCGTCACGGACTCCGGGCCGGTCTGGAACTGAGCCGACTTCCCAATTCACCTGTCACCAAAAAAATAGGACGCCGAGGGGCAGACTCGGACACTACCCCCCCAGCTCTGCGCCTTGCGGCGGCGCGCGCCCACCGTGTATCATGGCGCAATGGTGGAGAGATCTGAGATGGACGAAGTTCTCCGCGAAGAGGCGGAGTTTGCTAACCGGGACTACGCGAAGCACGCCGACGACCTGGAACTCAAGCCCCGGATGTGGACGAGGTACGCCCACCCGACAGAGCTGTGGGACTGGCGGCAGATGGCGGTGGTCCAGCTCGGCGATGTCGCCGGCAAAGACATGCTGGACATGGGCTGCGGCATGGGTGAGGAGTCGGTCTACTTCGCCAAGCTCGGCGCGAAGGTCACCGGGATCGACATCGCCGAGGTCGGCATCGCGACCCTCAAGCGCCGCGCCGCGCACCACAATCTCGCCATCAGCGCACTCAAGATGCGTGCCGACGAAACCACGTTTCCCGACAACCGTTTCGACCTCGTGCACGGCCTCGGTATTCTCCACCACATAGGGATCGCCAAGGGGCTCGCCGAGGTGCGGCGCGTGCTGCGGCCAGGTGGCATCGGCGTGTTCCTCGAGCCGATGGGCAACAGCCCGCTGATCGAAGTGGTCAAGACGTGGATGCTTAGGCGGGCGATGGCGTTCGGTGGTGCGGTCACCCACGTCACCGACCACGAGGAGAACCTGAAGTGGAAAGACATCGATGCGGCGACGCGCGCCTTCTCCGAGGTACGCTTGTATCCGTACAACCTGCTCTTCCGGGCTCGCCGCTTGGTCCCGCAGGTCGCGTACCCGCTGGTGCACAAGCTCGACTTCGCCGTCCTGAACCTCGCGCCCGCGCTCAAGCGCTACGCCGGCGCTGTCGTGATCCGCGTCCGCAAGTAGCGCTCGTCCGCCTCGACGGAGATACCCCTCGCCCATCGGCACTATTCGTCTCAGGCACTCGCTCTTGATCGAAGTACAGATCCTGGGCCGCGTGCACGAGCCAATGCTACGCCGCCGCGGTACAGCCGCAACGACGGCAAACAGGAGCGTTCCGCGCGCCGGAGCCGGACCGCAGGGGTCTCACTTGCGAAATCTGGCGACGACGAGCGAGTGGTAGCACTCCTGGACCCACGGGAGGTGCCGGAGCGGATCGAGGACCTTGAGCCAGGCGTGCCGCTGGCCGAAGCCAATAATGTGCAGCTCCCCTTCGGCAAAGATACTGTGTCGCACGAGCCGTCGCATGTCGGCGACCGTCATCTTGTTCAGGTGCTCCCCGGGCCGGTCGCGGAGATCGTGAACGCCGCGCCACCGTTCCGCGGCAGGAGACGAGTCGTACCTCCTGGGGACGTACGAGGGCCGACTGACCCTCCAACGGATCACGTTGAGGATAGTGGCGTCATCGAAGAAGACGTTCACGAACGGAATGAGCCCGGTGTGCGACCCCATGTGATGATACCACCCGATCGAGCTGAAGAAGAACTCCCCTCCGGGGCGCGTGTAGTGATGCGCGAGACGCATCATCTTGGCTGGCGAAACCACGTGCTCCATCGTGTCGACGAGGACAACCAGATCGAACTCGCCGAGCGGCAGGAGTTCGTCCTCACGCGAGACGTGGAACTCCAGGACCCCGCGGGTCTCGGGTAGGAGGGCGAAGCAATGCGTGGAGGCGAGCGCGACCTCCTCGGCGTTGATGTCGATCCCTACCACGCGTCGCGCACCCTGGGTCGCCATGTATGCGGCGCGGCCACCCGTACCGCAGCCGATCTCGAGAACCGTCTTGCCGCGGACATCGAACCCGGGGAACTTTCCGAAGAGCGCGCCGGACGAGTCGACCTGCCAGCGCACATACTCGGCGTAGTCCAGCCCGCTAGTGATGCTTCCGCCAGGGCGCAGCGTGTCTTGTGCAAGTGTGATCGCCTTGAGGATCGATTCCCGCACGAATGACATGGTTCGGCACGCTAGCCTTTCGGCACCGCGGAAGCAAGAGCAGAACCTGCTGTGTGTGCTGGCGCTTCGGATGGCTAGTCAGCGCGAAGCCTCGGCCGGCCCCGGCCCGACGTAGACAGCGAGTTGTGGGGGCTTTCGTGGCGGGAAGGTCAACATGGACAAACAAATCGTAGCCGTCCAATTGGTGGCGTCCCGTTGAGTGCGGCTGCTCCGGTGTGGACGAGCTACACTGCCAAATCCGTGGCCATGGGAACTTGCGCTTGTCGAGCCAGCCAGAAACACCGAGTGCACCCCGTCGCCCTCCCTGCCCACGATCGAGAGACCGCGCGCAGCGGGCGTTCTCATTCACGCAGGTCGATGGCCGTAGGTCTTCGCGGGGGGACGGGCGGAGCCCCCGCATCAGCTCGGCCCACGGACGATACTCGCAGCGAGGTCCCATGCGGAGCAGGCTCGGGCACATCCTCACGAGTAACGCTAGCGCCCTTCGACTGCCCCCGCAGAAAACCGGCTCTGCTATAGTATCTCGCGCTTGTGACGATTGATACAAAAGTCGCGAACTGGTGAGGTCAACATGAGATTACATCGCCTAGGTATCAACCATTTTGCAGAGACAATCGCACTCGCGCCGATAGTCATTTTGCTTCCAGTACTCGCCAGCTGCAGCAGTGAGACAGACTCCGCGAGCCAAACCACTCTTGGCGGCGGTACAAGCAGCGCTGGCGCATCCTCAGCCTCGGGCGGGTTCACTGCGCAATCTGGAGGGTATTCGACTACGGGCGGATCGATTGCGACAGGCGGGATGCTTGCCAGTAGCGGTGGTCGCACATCAGCTATTGGCGGCAGCCTCGGCGGAACCGGAGGTTTGCTGCCCGCCACAGGCGGGTTGTCTTCAGCAGGTTCGGGCGGGTCCACTGCGCAATCTGGAGGGCAGTCGACAACAGGCGGGCGCCGTGCCCGCAGCGGTGGGGTCACGTCGGCCACTGGCGGCAGCCTCGGCGGGACCGGAAGTTCGCTGCCCGCCACAGGCGGGTCGCCTTCAGCAGGTTCGGGCGGGTCCACTGCGCAATCTGGAGGACAACCCACAACGGGTGGTGCGACAGGCGGACGGCGCTCCCGCACTGGTGGGGCCACTTCAGCCGCTGGCGGCAGCCTCGGCGGGACCGGAAGTTCGCTGCCCGCCACAGGCGGGTCGCCTTCGACCGGCGCGGGTTGTTCAGTCACGGGCCAAGCTACAGGCGACTTCCATCTGTCAACCACGGACAGCCGCGGCACCACGCGCGACTTTGAAGTTCTGGTTCCAACGACCTATCAGTCCGGTGTTCCATTGGCGCTCACATTCGTATTTCACGGCGCCGGCGGATCGGAAGGAACCGCTATTGGGTATGGGCTTCAAACCGCAACCGGCGCCTCCGGCAGCTCAATATTCGTTTTCCCGCAGGGTGTGGCCTACCAAAACTACGGAATTGGCTGGGATGAGACATGCAAGGGCTATGACGTGGCATTCTTCGACAATATGCTTGCCGCAATTCAGGCGAAATACTGTGTGGATCCCAATCGTGTGTTCGTAGCGGGATTCTCTTGGGGCTGTGATTTTGTGACTGCATTAGCGTGCTGCCGCGGGAATAGGCTCCGTGGGGTTGCCGCTGCCTCTTGCAGCAACGATTTCTCCAATACGAGCAACTACAAGACCTACGGCAACTATCCTTGTCAGACCGTAACGGCCGCTATTCGATTTACGCATGACGTAGCCGGCGATTCCGCATATTCGGCGGCAGACTTCGCCGTCACCTCCCAACTCTATCAAGCTCTAGATTCCTGCTCCGCCATTTCATCTCCGACAACACCTTCACCTTGCGTAGCCTACCAAAACTGCACCCATCAGTTCGTGGAATGCAGCTATGCTGGGCTAGGCCACTCATTACCCAGTGATTGGCCCGACGCGACCTGGAGCTTCCTCTCTACGGCCCAATGAAACGCGCCATCGCTCGTGTCCTACTGGACAAGGTCGCTCAGAAGACGCTCGGGCGACTCCTTCCAGCAGTGCAGCCGGCCCCACAACTCGACGTTGACTAACGTCCAACGCGAGGGATTGTCGGGCGCCATCGCTTCGAACAGGTCGCCAACCTTCGCACAGAGTAGGTCTTCGAGAAAGCCTCCCCGGATCAGCTGCGGCGCAGCGCTGAGCCACGCCGCGGTTGGCATGGGAAAACTGTATTTACGACGAAACGCGACGTCTCGTCCCAAATATCGACTGGCGAAGACTCGCCAGATCCACTTGTTCTGGCCCCTCCTACGTTTCAGCCAATGCGGCAAGTGAATGGCGAGGCGCAGGAGTTTGGGGTGAACAAAGGGAAAATGCGAGCGGCCCCCGCCCCAATCTTCGTGCTCAAAAAACGCGTGATTGTGATAGCTGGGATCGAGCCTGAAATCCGACCAGGTCACGATGTCGGCCATGCGCTGGGCCTGCGACTGGCCAGGATAGGTCCCCTGAAGAGCGTTCAGAAGCGCTTCAGCACGCTCCAGGTGTCCGCCGGCATTGCTTGCCAGCTCTGCCCCTTCCACGACGACCGTCGTATTGAACAACCATGAAGGCTCATCAGCCAGCGCCCTGGTCAGCCAGAGACGATAGCGATGTGGTAGGTGCGACAGAACCCGTAGCAGCCGAAAGCGAGGCGAGAGATGGTGGAAAGCGCTCCAGCCGCCGAAGGATGCGTCGCAGCCCTCGCCGACAACATAGTGCATGAGGCCCGAAGCCACACTCTCCTTCCGGAGGATGTACGTACCCACGAAGTTTGGACCGACGAGAGGCTGACCGCTGCGAACCAGCATCTCGATCAGCCCCGAAAGGAACCGGTCACGCGTCAGGTGCGAATACTCGCAAGGGATGTCAAGTTTGCGACACAAGGGCCGCATCCAATCCTCCTCGCGTCTGGCAGCCTCGGGCTTGTTGACGCAGCGGAACTGGACGTCTCGCTTCTGTCGCTTCAGGTAGGCGCCGAGAAGACTCGAATCCACGCCGCCACCGGAGGTGACCACCAGGGGACCCAGGCTTCCGAGCGGCATCAATGCGGCGTCGAGGGCTTCCTGGATTTCTTCGAGAGTCTTCTCAACCGGCTGGCGCTCAAGCCTGTGCCGCTCGGACAAATCGAAGAAATGCTCACGGGTCCAGAACTGCCAGTGCTCGGGTCTCGAGTCCGGCCGAAAGACGAGCATCCGCCCCGGCGTGACCGTGTTAAGGCCTTGCCAGATTGTGCGTTCTCCGCATCGGTGTCCGAAGAGGAGCATCTCCGACACCTTGTCGGTGTTGATGCCTGAAACGCCTGATTCTTCCCGCAGCTTGCGCACGCCCGATGAAAAGCGAAGGAGATTGCCGGAGAGAGAGTAGTAGATGGGTCTGAAGCCGGCACCATCACGCAACAACGAGGCTCGGCCTGTAGCGGGGTGCACAGCCACGACCGCCGCAGAGGGAAGAAGACGCCAGGCGAGCTCACGGCCAAGTGCCGTCGGGGGAACAAACGCAGGTCCGGCAGGAAAAGCAGCGTCAAGGGCCTGGCCAACCAGCTCCGCGCAATTGGCCTCGCCCATACTGAAGACCACCCAACCTGTCGCCGACACGGCCTGGTGGCAGCCGCCGGGACATTCCAGATGGAAGCCCGGCGCTCTCCAGATCGTCCCGTTTTGTTCTTGAACCGGAGAGAGCGCGCCTGACCCGTGTTCCGGTACTGCAAGGCGAATGAAACCCTCGAATCCAACTAGTGACAATCCTGAGTTCGACATGATGTTGGGGGGATCCCGTGTCTGGCCACTCACTGGTGATGTGTTTGCTGGTGGCCTCGAAAGACCCGGCGCAAGCGTGGTCCATATCGCAGCCTCAGTCTCGTTGGAAGTGAGCCGTCCAAGATGTATCGAGCGCCACGCGCGATGGCCAGGCGGGCTTTTCGCCAACGGACTGCACGCCGGTGAGCCTTGACCAGCATCGCCTGCGCATGCAAGAGCTCATCCGAGGACATTGCCTCGGTCCGCATGACGGGATCGAATCCGGTATACTTCGACCAGTCACGAGTCAACAACAGCCCTCGCTCATCCGCAATTCTGAAGAGTTCCGTTCCCGGGTACGGCGTGACAATCGCCACCTGCAAGGTTGTCGGCCTGACCCGCTCGATCAAGGCGCGTGTGCTGCTGATGGTGGACCAACTTTCGCCCAAGAGGCCCAAGAGGATGAACGCGTGCGCGGCGATTCCTGAACGTTCCGCAAGCGTGATACGCGCGCTCAACTCCTCCACGCCTCCTGTCACCCCGTCCTTTCCGCCGCCCCGCCCGAAGGCCGCAGGATCCCCCGTTTCAAGGCCGAAGTGAATTCGGCGGCAGCCTGCGGCCTTCATGGCCGCGAGGACCGGTCCATCGACGCAGTCCAGTCTTGTCTCGACAACCCACTCGAAGCGGAGACCCCTCCGGATGATCTCCTCGCAGAGGCGGGTGACCCGTTCCTTGTCGAGCGAGAACACCTGGTCCCGAAAGTAGATCGCCTGGCAGCCAAATTTCTCGATCAGGTACTGGACCTCGTCGACGATGTCTTCTGGACGACGCCAGAGCAGCTGCCTGCCGAAGCCATACGGATACGGGCAGTAGTAGCAGCCATAGGGACAACCCTTGGTCGCTTGTACCGTCGCATACCGGCGCCCCTCTCCGAACACCTGGTACCAGTAGCGATCCATCGGGGCTAGATGGTAGGCGGGCCGCGGCAGTGAGCTCAGGTCGGTCAACCGCGGAATCTCTTGGGAACGCTGCACTTTGCCTTCAACCAAGCGGCTGGTGCCCGGTTCGAGGTCGGAGGACGCCGTTGCCAAGTTCTTCAAGAGGCGCGGGACAACGACCTCCATGTCTCCCCGTACCACGCAGTCGAACGCGCCTCGCTCGAGTACTTCTTCATCAAGGGCACGGCAGACGACCCCGACTCCAAAGAACGAAGCGCTCGGGTTCTCCGATCGCAGTTTCTTCGCGAGTGCACAATCGCCATACAGGCTTGGCAGGCTTACCAGGAAGACGATGACCTCAGCGCGCGCATCCTTGAGCCGTTTCTGAACACCAGCCTCGTCCAGCTGCTCGGCTGCGCCGTCCACAAACGTGACAACGTGTCCGTCCCGCTCGAGCAGCGCGGCCAGGTACAGGAGCGACAAGTGTGGCATGGTCGGGTAGGACGAGTCATGACCGTAGCCCTGGCGCGAAGTCACGTTGGCAACAGCGAACCCACCGGCGAGATCCCTTTTTACGTTCAGTCCTGGCGGGCTCGGCGGCTGCAGAATGACCACACGGCTTGCATTCATCGGCTTGAAACTCCCTCGACGCTGAAATCCGTTGTCGGCAATTCTCCCCGCAGAATGTCTTCGTACAAACTGTAGTACCGCCGCGCGCAGGTATCCAGCCCGAACTCACGTTCGGCCAACGTTCTGGCGGCAGCGCCCATCTCGCGACGGCGCTCAGCGTCCAGCAGGAGGGTTCTGGCGGCGTCGGCGATTGCCTCTGGAGCACGCGTTGGCGCGAGCAGGCCCGTGAGACCCTGGGCCACCAGGTCCATGACTCCGCCTACTTCGACAGAAACGACCGGCACACCCGAAGCCATGGCCTCAACGACGACGAGGCCGAAGGCTTCCATTTGTGGAGCGTGGACAAACAGGTCGAGTCCGCGGAAACAACGATGAAGATCATCACGGAATCCTGCCAGCAAGACGGGACCAGCACTGGCGGGTCTCGCTGCAAGTTGCTCAAGCGCGGTCCGCTGAGCGAGCGTTCCTGTTCCGAACACGACCAGAGCGGCGGGAAAGGGTAGTGGACCCAAGGCGTGCCAGGACGCAATGACACGTTCGATGCCCTTCTCCTCCCCGAAGTGACCGGCAGCGCCGACGACGATGGTTTCGGGTGACAAGCCGAGCTCGGCACGAAGGAAACCTCGATCGTCAGGATCTGGATGGAAGCGTGCCAAGTCGACACCGAATGGGATCCTGACGACTTTCTTCCGTCGAACCCAGTTGGTCGCCAGGAAATGCTGTTGCCGCTCACGGGAGGCAGCCACAATTGCACCGGACAGCGAGGCGCAGAGAGCATTGCGCATCCGGTCGCGCCAGCGTGCGGATTCGAAATTCAGTGAACGATGAAACGTCATCAGGAGCTTCGTCCAGGGTCGTGTAAGCCTCGCCACCGCGCCTGCGAATTGGCTCGCAGCATCATGGGCGTGAATGATGTGCACCCCGAGAGTCCGACACAGGGACTGGAGGCGGCGCAAGGCTCCCAGGTCCACGAGGCCTTGCCTTCCCAACGTCGCCACGCGTCCGCCAAGATCGCCAAGGTCCCCTATGTCACAGCCCAAATCCTCGAGCGTCGCGATATGACAAGTTGTGCCCATCGCCCTCAACCCCTCCACGAGCGAGGCAATCGCCTGCCGTCGCCCCCCTCTCGCCACCGACAGAGTGAGATGCAAGACGACCATCAGGCGGATGTTGTCAGACACCGACAAGTCTGACAAGACATGAAGGCCAGATCTCTCGCGCGCGATCAGATCGCCCCGCCGTGCTTCTCGAATATCGTTTTCCATGACGGCGATGCTCCGGCACGGTCGAACACTGTAGCCGAAACAACCTTCCCGTCCTAGACTCCGGCCGTCGTCATGGATCTCTATCGGGAACTTTTCGCGCGCGTGCTATTTCCAGCATGGGAGAGCGGACTGCGCAGGCGGCCCACGCTGCGCCACCTCGCGTACCTGGAGAAGACGCAGTGGCAACCTCTCTCTGATCTCGAAGCCATCCAGGCATGCGCGCTCCAGCGGCTGCTCAGGCATGCCTACGCCAACGTCCCGTACTACCGTAGTCGGTTCGAAGCGGCAGGGATCCGCCCCGAGTCGATCCATGGCGCCGCGGATCTCGCGAAGCTGCCGATTCTGGGGCGCGAGGAGGCGCGCGACACCGTACAGGAGCGCACGGCAACGGCTGGCGCGACGGTAGAGGTGCACAAGAACACCAGCGGCACCATGGGGCGTCCCCTTGTGTTCGGCTACGAGCGCGAGTCCGAGTACTGGCGGCAGGCCACGAGGTTGCGCGGATACGGTTGGGCCGGCTGCCACCTGGGGCAGCGGGCCCTGTATTACTGGGGCGCCGGCCCTCCCGCCGGAAACCGGCGGCCAACGCTGGCGTCGCGCCTCAAGGGCTTCAAGATCCGGGCCGACCGGGCGCTCCGGCGCGAGTACTATGTGGACTGCGGGCACCGCGGTGCCGAGGAACTGAACACAGTAGTCGAAATCATCCGCCGCAAGAAGCCCGAGGTGCTGGTCTGCTACAGCCAAGCCGGCGCGGATCTCGCGCGCCACGTGGTCGAGCACGGGCTCAAGGACTGGGGTACCATCCCAGTGATCTGCGGCGCCGAGCGCCTCTTGCCGACCGACCGTCCGGTCGTCGAGCTGGCGTTCGGGCCGGCAGTGTTCGAGACCTACGGATCCCGCGAGGTGATGCTTATGGCGGCCGAGTGCCCAGCACACGCCGGCCTGCATGTCTCGATGGAGACCCTGGTCGTCGAGGTGGTTGTGCGAGATCCGGCGGGCGGGGACCGACCGGCGCGTCCGGGCGAAGTGGGTGAAGTCGTCATCACCGATCTTACCAACCTTGCCATGCCGTTCATCCGATACGCGAACGGAGATCTGGCAGTGCCGGCTGAGCCTGGCACCTGTCCCTGTGGGCGCGCACACCCACGCCTCGCGTCCGTCGAGGGTCGCGCTACTGAGACCCTGGTCGACGGCTCGGGCGTGCGCGTGAACGGCTTGGTCTTCAACGTCGTGATCGCCCACCTGGCCCACGGCATCCGTCAGTTTCAAGTGGTGCAGCACCGCGACCGCTCAGTCACGTTGCGTGTTGTGCCCACGCCCAGCTTCGACGGGCAGATCGAATCGGTGCTTCGACAGACCTGGGAGCGGTACCTCCCCGGCGTGCCCGTCAAGCTCGATCTTGTGCCCGAGATCCCGATCGCGGCGACGGGCAAGCGACAGGTGGTGGTGGTCGAGCGGTAGGCGCGCCACCTGACCGAGGGCCTCCCAAGGCCGCCGTCTCTGTGCGAGTGGCGCAAGTTCAGCGCCCGGATTTGCGCGTCTGCAACAGTGCGAGCTGCGCGGCCATCACTTTCCTCTGCTGCTCAAGAAGCCACGCCAGACTTCCATCGCCCGAAATCGCGGCGGCGTTTTCGGGGACGGACGGAGCCGCGGGGGCGGAGGCCGCGGCGGGTTGCGCGCACACTGCCTCGTGGCTGGGCTCAATCCAGTGCCGCTGCCGCTCGAAAGGATAGGTGGGCAGCGAGACGTGGTGGCGAACCCCGATCGCATTGAGCGCGCGGAAGTCCACGGCCACGCCTGCGCTCCACAAAGTGCCGATCGCGCGCAGCAGCGACTCTAGCTCCGCCTCCGGCTGGTCGGACAGCGACGCGACGGCCAGCTGGCGTGCGGAATCCTTGGCCACCTGCTTGGCCATCGTGGCGTTGGTGGCGCGCGGGCCGGCCTCGAGCAGCACGCGAGAGGGATCCGACCACAGGGTCGTCAGCCCCTCAGCGAAGCGCACCGGCACCCGGAGATGGCGTGCCCAATAGTCGAAAGAGGTGGCTTGCTCCGCCGTGATCCAGTTTCCGGAGACGCTGGAGACAAAGGGAATCTGAGGCGGCGACAAGGTGAGCTTGCGCACAAACGCAGCCAGCGGGGCCACCACCGGCTCCATCATGGGAGAGTGGAAGGCGTGAGACGTCTGCAGAGCGCGGCTGGCAATGCGCTCCCCTTCCAGGAGCTTGGCAAAAGCCGCGACCGCTTCGTGCGGACCCGCCACCACGCACAAGGCCGGGCCATTGCTCGCGGCCAGCGCCAGTGGCTCGGACAGTCGCGCCTCGATTTGAGCGGCCGGCGCGCGCACCGCCAGCATGGCCCCCGAGGGCATCGACTGCATCAACGCCGCCCGCTCGGCGACCAAGCGTAGACCATCTTCCAATCCAAACACGCCGGCCAGGTGTGCAGCTACGAACTCACCAACGCTGTGCCCCAGCATGCCGACGGGCCTCACACCCAGGCTCTGCCACCACATGGCGAGCGCGTACTCGACGACAAAAAGTGCGGGCTGCGTGTAGCGCGTCTGTTGCAGTTTCGCTTGCGCCTCGGTCTCTGTCCCGGGCGAGGCAAAAAGGACACCGCGCAGATCTTCCCCGAGCGGTTCGCGCAGGATCTCCGAGCATGCATCGATGGCTTGGCGGACCACAGGTTCGCTCTGGTACAAACCGCGCCCCATGTTCACATACTGGCTGCCCTGCCCAGGAAACAGGAAGGCCACCTCGGGCGCCCGCGGCTCGGCGACGCGTGTGCCCGAGCAGGTCGGCGGCAGCTTCTCAAGTTTCGCCGCCGCATCTGCTGCATCCGACGCCACCACAAAGCGGCGGCGAGGAAAGGCAGTTCGTCGCTCCTGCAGTGTGTGCGCCACATCCGCAAGATTCGCCTCGGGGTTGGCGCCGAGCCACGCTTTCATACGCTGGGTTGCTTCTTCCAGCGCCCCTTCGCTCTTCGCCGAGAGGATCAGCAAGTGGAACGCGCGCTGGGGGCCGGCCGGCGGCGGTGGCGGCGCTTCTTCGAGAACGACGTGGGCGTTGGTGCCGCCCACGCCAAACGCACTAACGCCCGCGCGCAGGGGTGTGTTGGCGTCGAGCGGCGGCCACGCCGTTCGTGCGGTCTGCACGCGGAAGGGAGAGTTGGCAAGATCGATATTGGAATTGGGAGACTCGAAATGTATGGAAGGAACCAGCGTCCGTGAGGAAAGGCAAAGCGCGGTTTTGATCAGCCCGGTGACGCCAGCGCCGGCGGTCAAGTGGCCCAGGTTGCTCTTGACAGAGCCGATGCCACAGTATCCATTCTTCGCCGTGCCAACCCGGAAGGCTCGAGTGAGGGCTTCGACTTCAATGGGATCGCCAAGCGGAGTCGCCGTGCCATGCGTCTCCACATAGCCAATGGATCCGGGATCGACGCCTGCATCCTCCTGCGCGGCCACAATAACGGCGGCCTGGCCGGAAACGCTCGGGGCCATGAAGCTGGCCTTGCCCGCGCCGTCGTTGTTGGTGGCAGCGCCACGAATGACGGCATAGATGCGATCACCGTCAGCGCGCGCATCGGCCAGTCGTTTGAGCACCACCATGCCGCCCCCATCGCTGAAAACCGTACCGGTGGCCTTGGCGTCAAACGTTCGGGTGTAGCCGTCGGCGGACAACATGGCGCCTTCCTGATAGGTGTGACCACTCGCCTGAGGAACCGTCACTGACACGGCGCCGGCCAGGGCGATGTCACATTCGTAGGCGCGCAATCCGTGCACCGCCACGCTGGTTGCCACCAGCGAGGTCGAGCAAGCGGTGTGCAGGCTGAGCGCGGGTCCGCGCAGGTTCAACTTGTGGGCGATTCGGGTGGCGACAAAGTCCTTGTCATTCGCGAGCAGAGTTTGCAGGTCGCCGACGGCTTCAATGCGCTCGGGGGCACGCAGGACGTTCCTGATGAAGTAGGTATTGTGACCCGTGCCCGCGTAGACGCCGATGAGACCATCATAGCGCTCAGAGACCACGCCTGCGTCTTCCAAAGCCGCCCACGCCAGCTCGAGCAACACACGCTGCTGCGGATCGATAATGTCTGCGATGCGCGCGTTCTCGCCGAAGAACCCCGCATCGAACTTGTCCGCGTCGGCCAGAATGCCCCGCGCCCTTACGTAGTCTGGCAGCGCGCTCGCTGCGCGCTCGCGAGGATCCAGTTCGTCGGGGGTGAAGAACGTCACCGAATCCACGCCATCGAGCAAGTGCTGCCACAACGTCGCCACGTCGGGCGCGCCCGGGAATCGCCCCGCCATGCCGATGATGGCGACGTCACGTTCCCCCTGGCCCTGCGCCTGGGCGCGCCGGCGCGGTCTCGCTACCGACGACTCGCTGCCGTCGCCTTTCCCGGCGTGCCCCAACACGCGCGCCAGGTCTTGCAGCACGGGATGTTCGAACATTTTGACCACGGGCACATCCACCCCCAATCGCCGCCGCAACTCGCCTGCCGCCCGAACAGCCAGCAAGGATGTCCCGCCCAAATCGAAGAAGCTCTCATCCGCGCCGACGCGATCGAGACGCAAGATCTGCTGCCAGACTTCGGCGATTGCTCGTTCCTTCTCCGTCTGGGGCGCAGCGAATGGGCGGTCCCGATCGCCCCGCGCGCTCTTGGGTGCCGGCAGCGCGCGCCGGTCGACTTTGCCATTCTCGGTGAGAGGCAAGGCAGCGAGGAACACGAACGCGGACGGCACCATGTACTCGGGCAGACGGGACCTGGCCAACGCGCGCAACCGCTCGGTCACGCTGGTCTCGTCCACATCGGCCTGCGCGCGGATCGACAGATAGGCGACCAGCCTCTGGTCCCCAGGTTCGTCTTGCCGGGCCAGTACAACCACTTCGCGTACATCCGCGTCCTGTGCCAGGACTGACTCAATCTCGGCCAGTTCCACGCGGAAACCGCGCAACTTGACCTGGTGATCGATGCGGCCGAGGTACTCCAGATCGCCGTTCGGTAGACGTCGAGCGAGATCGCCGCTGCGGTACAGGCGTTCTGGCGGCCGACCGGCCAGCGATAGGGTGGGAAAGCGTTCCGCCGTCAGCTCGGGACGATTGAGATATCCCCGCCCCAGGCCTGCCCCGCCTACGTAGATCTCGCCTGGCTCGCCCACAGGTACCAGATTCTGCTTTTCGTCGAAGAGATAGATCTGCAAATCTGGGATGGGCTCGCCGATCACGCTGCCCTGCCCTTCGCGCACATCCTTCCAGGTGATGGGCCGGTAGGTAACGTGAACGCAGGTTTCGGTGATGCCGTACATGTTGACCAGGCGCGGTTTTTTGTCACCGTGGCGCTCGAACCAAGGGCGCAGCCCCTGCAACTCCAGCGCCTCGCCGCCGAAGATCACCGTGCGCAGGGCGAGGTTCTGTTTCACGGGGGCGTCGATCTCGGCTTGCACGAGCTGGCGGAACGCGGATGGCGTTTGGTTGAGAACGGTCACCCCTTGCGAGCCAAGCATGGCGTAGAACGTGTCGGGGGATCGGCTGGTCAAGTACGGCACCACAACCAGCCGCCCACCGTAGAGAAGAGCGCCCCACAATTCCCAGACCGAGAAATCGAATGCGTAGGAATGAAAAAGCGTCCAGACGTCGGTGGCGGCAAAGTCGAACCATGCGTCGGTGGCAGCAAAGAGTCGGGTGACGTTGCCGTGGGTGATGGGTGCGCCCTTCGGTTTGCCCGTGGAACCGGAGGTGTAGATAACGTAGGCCAGGTTGTCGGATCGGGTACGATGGACCGGATTGGCCGTGTTGTTGGGAAGCTCGCCATCGAGCCGCACCACCGCTGCCCCTTTGGCCACGGCCGCCGCCTGAAGATCCGGCGCCGCACGATCTTGCGTGACGAGAACCGCGATGGCTGAGTCCTCCAACATGTGGCGAAGCCGATCGGCGGGATAGCTGGGATCGAGCGGAACATACGCGCCACCGGCTTTGAGAATTCCCAGAAGTCCCACCACCAGATTCAGCGATCGCTCGGCGCACAAGCCCACCAAGACATCCGGCCCCACGCCTCGGGCGACGAGAGCGTGGGCCAACTGATTGGCGCGATGATTGAGATCGGCATAGGTCAGACGACGATCGTCGAAAACCAGCGCCACTGCTTCGGGCTGCGCCGCCGCCACGGCTTCGAACCGCTCATGCAAACAGGGGCCTGGGTCAAATGACTGTCGGGGATTCCACCTATCAAGGAGCTCGTAGATCTGCGCGTTGTCCATAGCTAAGCCCCCTGCAGACTAGCTCAGCCTGGTTTATTTGCGAGGACCGGGCTTCCGGTGGTCGGCGGCTGGCGACGCTGGCTGGATGCGCCGGTGGCGTTGGCCCTAAGTCGCGCGACGGAGGTAGAGTCCACTCGTCGACTCAAACGAGTGCTCGGGATGGAATGGGATGGTCACGACCCGCGCGGGGTTTTCCCAGGAATCGACGAGAGTGTAGCCGAGTTTTTCGAGCGAAGTGAGAAACTCGGCTCGATTGAACACGTAGTGCGGGGTGAAACCCGCGCCGGAATTCTGGAGCGTCACATAGGCTTCGCCCGAATAGAGCGGCAGCTTGTTCAGGAGTAGGTGCAGAGGCTTGCGGCGCCGGCTGGCAAGCCATTCGTGGAGCTGGGGCGCTTCGACGTATTGCAGCGCCCCTGCCGAGAAAAAGATATCCACTTCATCTACGTCGCGGTAGTCGGTGACGAATTTGAGTTCGTTTCGTCCGCGCTCCCGGCCCAGTTGCTCGCCGGCTTTCGCTACGGTGGGCACTTCAGCGACCACCCATCGGAAGCCCGACGGGTACTTGATCCGACTCTCGAAAGCGTAGAAATGCACGCCGATGTGGCCCCCGACGTCGAGGAGCAGGCACCCGTCGAAAAGCAGCTTTTCGAGCCAAAAGAGAACCGGGTAGTCGTGGGAGCAGACTAGCCCCACCCGGTCGCGGAAAGTTTCGACCATTTCCGCAGAGTCGAAACCCTTGGGTTTGGTCGCAGGCGCCGAGCGGTAAGCCTCGGCGAAGGTTTGGAACACTCCCCGGCGCGCTGCGAATCCATTCGTGGAGAAGTAGCGCTCATATCGTTGCTCGATCCACCATCGCAACAGAGGCTGACGGCTGAGGAATCTCTTGACCTGTCGCAGGCCGCTCACCGGCGCACTCTCGCGCGATGAGGGATCGAATTCTCGAGCAGCGCCTGCGCGCAAAGTACTGCGTCCGTGTTCGGGACAACGCGCAGTACGTGCGGCGGCAGGAGGGAACACCCGACACGCCCTGCGGCCTGTCGCACGCCCGTAATGCTGGCAGGATCGTGCTCTTTCACCTCGGCACAGCTGGATTTCATGGGCGAGAAGTGTACTCCCGTCGATGCCGGCTAAGAAACCCAAAGTCGCCACCACGCGGCGAGACAGGATGGGGCATCTCAGGGGCATCAGCACTGGTTGACGCGATACGGAGGCCCCCGGAAGTCGCACGGCCGTCTTGCGCGGCCCGCTTAGACCGACCCACAAAAACTGCGCCTGTGGGCACGAGCGGTGCGCGACACGGTTCACGCGGCCAGAACAGCACGCCACCTGCCAGCAGGTCATGGCCGCATGCCGGGCGTCCGCCTGGCTCGCTTTCTAACGGTGTCGGACTGGCTGTTGGAGAGCTTGCTCCCGGCGAGGCGCAGGTATACGGTGCGTGCTTGTGAAGTCTGCGTGCTTTTCGGCAGAGGTGCCAGATGGTCACCTCATTGTCACTGAGGGCTCAGATGCCAGCCACGGCTCCTGATGTCGTCGTCCTTTTTTGTCCAACGGCTTCCGAAGATGGAGCCCCGAACGAGCTACCGTACGCCCTGCTGTACTTGGAACGGGCGCTGAGGGATTGCGGACTGGAAGTCGTCCTCCTGGATGAGTCGAGGCAGCCCGACTACCCGGCGGTGCTGGCAGAAAAAGCCGACCGCATCCTGCTGGCCGGCGTGAGCAGCATGACCGGGCATCCGATCCAAGGCGGCATTGCCTTCTCAAAGAAGGTGCGCGAGATCTGCCGTGCGCCGATCGTCTGGGGTGGGTGGCACCCGACGCTATTGCCCGAGCAGACCCTGCAGGAGCCCTACGTCGACTACGTAGTTGTCGGCCAAGGCGAACGCCCGCTTCGGCAACTCGCGGAGCGATTGCGCGATGGACAGGACGTCTCGGACATTCCCGGTCTCGGTTTCAAGCGCGCTGGGGCCGTGTTGGTGAACCCAGCGGGACCGGTCACGAACTCTGATGCCTTTCCCCCGATCAACTGGAGCCTGTTCGACCTCAGGCAATATGTCTACGAGCTTCCGCCGTCGAAGCGCTGTATTGGATACTTTGCCAGCCACGGGTGCCCGCTCAACTGCGCTTTTTGCAGTGTGGTGGTGTCGTACCAACGTCGCTGGTTCCACAAGTCCGTGGAGCGAATCATCGAGGACCTGCGGATCCTGAAGGAACGTGCCGACATCGACGGCGTGTCTTTCGACGACGACAATTTCTTTGTGAACATCCAATTTTGCCGCGAGCTCGCCCAGGCGATGATCGATGCGAAGTTGAACCTGAGATGGAAGTGCAGCGCGCACGCGCGCCTCTTCACAGAGGGGCTCACCGACGACGACGTCGCCCTATTCGAGCAGTCCGGCTGTTTCCGGATCTACGTCGGGGCGGAATCCGGCGACCAGCAGGTGCTCGACATCCTCGACAAGCGATCCAAGGTGGAGCACACCTACCGTTTCGTGGAGATGCTGAAGCCGCACGGTATCATCCCGCGCCTATCCACGATGGTTTGCCTTCCCGTGGACCCGGGGCGTGATTTTGATCTAACCCTTGCCATGATCGGTCGCGCGAAGCTCATCGATCGCCGGCTCCAAGTGTCGGTGTGGTTCTACACACCCTACCCGCGCACCGAGCTTCTCGAACGGGCGACGCGGAGCGGATTCGTCCCGCCGCAGCGCTTGGAGGGATGGGCGAAGCACACACTTCGTGAGTTCAGGGCGCCGTGGGCGCCGCCGGGATGCCAAAGCCGACTTGATGCATTCCTGAAGATCTACTTCCGGATGCTGAACCCTTTGGACTACCAGAACGTCCGCACCCCCGTGTTGCGTGTGATGGCGTTTCCCGCTAACAAGTTCTTCTACGCAGTCGCCTGGCTGCGGGTGAAAATGACGTGCTTCCGTTTCCCCTTGGAGGCGATAGCCGTCCTGCGACTGCTCGGGCTGTACTCACGGCTGCGGTCGCGGAGTGCCCCTGCGAAGCACGAGACGCGCGATTGACCCGAGAGTATCCGTGCCAGGGCGACCTGAGGCTGCCTGAGGAGCTGCGTCCCCTGAATGACGCCATCGTGAAGCCAGTCTTGGCGCCGCCAGAGCGGCGATGATTGCACAGCGGACCACGCCGATAGCGCGAAACGCGGTGGCGCGCCCGGCGTGGCAATCCGACCCCGGATTCTCGATCTCGGGAACCTCGCGCAGTCAAGGCGATACAGGCATGGGCTAGGGCTCTTCGCCGAGCAATCTCAGCACAGCATGGTGGACTCTCGAATCGAAGAGGGTTGCGAGGTGATCGGCACCGGGCAATTCGATGTACTGGCCGCGCGTCCCCAGAGTAGCGGCCACGGCACGCGCCTGCTCCACCGGGTTGATCCTATCCGCGCTGCCATGCGCTATCATGATCGGACCGCGCAGACGGTCGATCAGTCCCACCACCTCCATGTGATCGGGAAAGAGCAGGCATTGCCGGTACCACGCGCGTGGCAGCAGGCAGTAGTCATCCAGACTGGAAGAGAGCAAGGTTAGGCTAGCGGGCGGCTGTCCATCGGCTTCCAAATCGGCAGCAAGACGCAGGGCCACCTCGGCGCCCATAGAGAAGCCGACCACGTGAACGGCGGCGTCGAGCCCACCGAGTTCCTTCCGCAGGTAGCGATATAGAGCCCGCGCGTCGGAGCGAAAGGCAGGGGGACTGGGTGCGCCGTCCGAGCCATCGTATCCTCGATAGGCCCATACGGCCAACCCTATGTCGTGCTGACCACGCAGCTGATCCAGCGCATTCTGTGACCTGCGCAGGAGATCGGGGCCATTCCCGCCAAAAAAACAGGACCCACGGTTTCGCCTTCTGCTCGGGTCGATGTAGTAGGCCGCGGAGAATCACACCGGGTGCCACGGGCCGCTCGTCGGTCTGCCAGCCCGTGCTCGCCGCCAGGGCCCGGTACTGGGCGGCGCCCAGCGGGCTGCCCCTATAGAGACTGCAATCTCGGTTGCGGAACCACAGCAGGAGAATGCCCGCCAGGAGCGGCAGAACAGCTGTCAGGGGGAGGACGGACCGAACTCGCATGCGCATCTCGCTTCCTATCACGCAAAGGCAACACCAGGGGACAGCGTGCTTGCCGCGCCCATGCCGCAGGGGCTGAGCGGCGACAACCTGCGCCGTCAGGCCTGGGCGCAGGCAGGCAGCACACTCCACTCGATGCCTGGCTCAGCGGTCTAATTCCCGGGTCGGATCGCACGGCAGCTCGACGCCACACAGAACTTTGCCCGCGGCATAGCGAAATCTGCCTGTCACGCTCGTCAAGTCAGGTGGCACGCCCTCGGCCGCCGTGCGCGCCTCGAAGGATCCGGCAGCGAGCCGGATGTCGACCTCCACGTCCTGGAAATCGAGCATTCGCCCGGTGATTCGGTACTGCAACTTGTAGTACGCCTCCTTCGCGCTGAAAAGCAACAGCGTGAGCACGTCGCGCGCTTGGCCGGGTCGGCCGCTCAGCCAACGGCGCTCCGTGGGAGTCGAAACCAGACGCACAATGAAGTCATCCAGGGGACGCACTTCCTCAGCGTCGAGCCCCACAGAGCGGCAGGGCGGACTGCGGCGCGCGACGACTGCGCAATAGTCGCTTGTATGTGTCACGCTGCCGGTGATGCCGGACGGCCAGAGGGGAGCGCGGTCGACCCCAGGAAGAAGCGGCTCCGGCGCCACGCCAAGCGCCGCGAGCGCCCTGCGAGCGAACACGCGCGCCGTCCCAAACTCGGCGCGTCGCTTGGGTGCCGCGCCCTGGATATACTCCCACTCTTCGGGCAGGATCTGGTCGTCGACCAGCGACACGCTGCCCTCCACGGCTATGGCATCCGCGCTGAACAGCGGTGCGATTAGACTCCCCATGCACTCCATCGCACTCGGTGCTCTGAAGGGCGGGAGGGCCGGGGTGGCCAGGCCCACTTTCCTGACGACGTCGGTCGACTTCTTGCGTGGCGCAGTGTGAGAAGACAGTGATCGAGCATGCGCGCCGGATTGTAGCGCAAGGAACACAAGACAACATGGCGGGAAGACTGGGCGAAAACTGCCGGCCGGGACGGTCGCCAGTCGGGGGCCCGCTGTTCGTATTTGACCTGATTGAGATGGTTCTGGCAAACTGCGCCAACTTGTGGAGTTCAAGATGGATGGGCGCGGGAGTAATGTCCGGTCTTGCCTGAGCATCATTGATCGCGATGATCTATGGAGCCCGACGGCAGCCTGGGCCCAGTTTCGTTTTGTTCCATCGTAGAAAGCGATCATGAGTACAAGTACTTCGAGCCCGATCTCTGGCGTCCCTGTCGATGCTCTTCGCGACCTTATCGAAGAGGTTTCCGGCGTCAGCGTCGACGTCGGTCAGGAACAATTGACGTTCCTGGACCTCGGTCTCGATTCGCTCGTTCTGACGCAGATCGCGTCCGTGGTTCAACGACGCTTCAAAATGCAGCTCTCATTCCGGCAGCTCATCGAGGACATCTCTTCGCTGCAGTTGCTCGCGGAGCACGTGGGCAGGAATGCGTCCCCGGCCACGCTCCCGCAGCAGCCGACCCCGAGCGCGCCGGTCGACAAAGGACCAAACGCAGCACCCCAACCGTCTGCGCGCGCTGCCTTGCCCCAGATCAGCATCCCGACCATTCCCTTGGGCCCGCTTCCTGCGGCACCGGGTGGCGACGGCGTTGCCGGGCTGGTCATCGCGCAGCAGCTGCAGCTCATGCTGCAGCAGCTCGATTTGCTGCGGGGGGGGCCAGGATTCTCCGCAACGGCTCTGGCCGGCCAGTATCCTGGCCAGGATTCAGTGACTGACCAAACGGCAACGGCCGCACTCCCGGCCGAATCGCCCGCACCCAGCCCGGAGCCGCCCACCCAATCCCCCGCACCTCCGTCCGCACCAGCCAAACCTTTCGGACCGCAGGTGCGCATCGACCTCACGGCGACCGGAGCCGAGCTGTCTCCCAAGCAGAAAGCCTTCATTGCCGATTTCTGCCAGCGATACTGCGCGCGTACCAAGGGGTCCAAAGCGTTCACCGCGAAGAACCGTGCCCTGCTGGCGGATCCACGCGTGGTGTCCGGATTCAAGCCGGTCTACAAAGAGGTGGTCTATCCCATCGTGGTCGAGCGTTCCAAAGGAGCCAGGCTGTGGGACGTGGACGGCAACCAGTTCGTCGACGTGACTTGCGGATTCGGGGCAAACTTCTTCGGACACACGCCCGATTGGGTGGTCGAAGCGGTGACGGAACAGCTGCACAAGGGCATGGAGATCGGACCGCAGACGCCGTTGGCCGCCGAGGTGGCGACTCTGGTCCAGGAGTTGACTGGCTTTGATCGAGTGGCGTTTTGCAACACCGGATCGGAGGCGGTTCTGGGCGCAACCCGGGTCTGCCGAACCGTCACCGGCCGGCCGTTGATCGTCATGTTCGAGAACGACTACCACGGCATCTTCGATGAGGTTGTGGTTCGAGGTTCGAAGAGCCTGCGCTCGCGCCCCGCAGCGGCAGGGGTACAGCCGGAGGCGGTGCAGAACACCTTGATCCTTGAGTACGGCGCGCCTGAGTCGCTCGACATCCTGAAGAGCCGCATCGAGGACGTGGCCGCGGTGTTGGTCGAGCCGGTTCAGGCGCGTCACCCCGAGCTTCAGCCGCGAGAATTCCTTCACTCGCTGCGCGAAATCACCCAGAACACTGAAACCCCGCTCATCTTCGACGAGGTCGTCACTGGCTTCCGCATCGCCCTGGGAGGCGCGCAAGAGTACTTCGGGGTGCGCGCGGATCTTGCCACCTACGGCAAGATCGTCGGCGCCGGCATGCCGATGGGCATCATCGCCGGAAAGGCGAAGTACATGGACGCGCTTGACGGGGGAGCGTGGCAGTACGGCGACAACTCAGCGCCCTCCGTCGGAGTCACATACTTTGCAGGGACGTTCGTCCGCCACCCCCCAGCCATGGCTGCCTCGCGGGCGGCGCTGAAGCGGCTGAAAGAAGACGGCGGGCAAGTCCAACGAAAGCTCAATGCGCGAACTGATCTGTTTGCGTCGGAGCTGAATTCGTTTTTCGAACAAGTGCACGCCCCCGTGCGTATCAAGAACTTCGGCTCACTCTGGAAGATTTGGGTGTCGGACGAGGAAAGCCATGCCAGTTTGCTCTTCCTCGAGCTTCGCCACCGGGGCGTTCACGCCTGGGAGGGACGCCCCGCTTTCTTGACCATGGGCCACACGGAAGAGGACATTGTATTCCTGTGCGACGCCTTCAAGGCGAGCGTGAGCGAGCTCATTCGGGAAGGCCTTCTGAGTGGGGACGTGAACGCGCTCGCGGCGTTGCCGCCTGCTCCTGGCGCGAAATTGGGCAAGGATCCGCAGGGCAATCCAGCGTGGTACGTCGCTGACCCGCAGCGCCCTGGCAAGTACCTGAAAGTGGAAGCGTGAGATGAGCCCACCAGCCGATTCAAAAGCCCCGGTTATCTCTGCAGTCGATTACGATCCGTTTGCCGAGAGCACACTCGATCGCATCGTGCCCACAACTGAACCGCAACGCGAGGTTTGGTTGGCGGCACGATTGAACCGGGGAGCCACACTCGCATACAACGAGTCAGTGACCATGGGGCTGCGCGGCTCCGCGCAGATCGATGCTTTGAGGGGAGCGACCGAAGATCTGGTCCGCCGCCATGATGCTCTCCGCTCGACGTTCAGCCCCGACGGGCTGACCTTGTGTGTTTCTCCACCCGGGCCTCTCGATGTCCCGATCATCGATTTCTCCGCACTCGATGCTGCCGAGAGGGAACGTCGCCTCGAGGAGATTGCCATCCAAGAGGTCGAGCAACCCTTTGATCTCGAGAAGGGACCGCTGTTTCGCGCCCGGATCGTGCGCCTGGGCCCGCAGGACCAGGTCGTGATGATAACGGCCCATCACATTATCTGTGACGGATGGTCGTACTGGGTTGTCGTGAAAGAGCTGTCAGCCCTGTACGCGACCCGCGTGGGGAGATCGGCAGAACCGCTTCCGCCGGCCAACTCCTTCGCTGACTACGCGCTGGAAGAGCGGCGCAGGGCAGACCTGCCGGAATTCGCCTCCGATGAACGGTACTGGCTTGAACAATTCGCGACCTTGCCCGCCCCCCTGGACCTGCCTGGGGATCGATCACGCCCGCCGCTGCGTACGCAACGCGCCGGGCGCGAAGACCATGTGCTCGATGCCGACTTGGTCGCAGCGATCAAACGAACAGGAGCCAAGAATGGCGCCAGCCTGTTCGTGACCCTGCTCGCGTCCTTCAGTGCCTTCCTGTACCGGCTCACCCGGCAAACCGATGTGGTCGTCGGCATTCCCGCGGCGGGACAATCACTTGCCGGACACGAGCGGCTGGTCGGCCACTGCGTAAATTTGCTCCCGTTGAGGAGCAACGTCGATCCCAAACAGCCGTTTTCTGCGCTGCTCAAGGCGATGCGCGGAACGATGCTTGGTGCGTACGAACATCAAGGCTACACCTTCGGAACCCTGCTGAAGAAACTGCCGTTGCCCCGTGACCCGGCCCGCCTGCCGCTGGTGAGTGTCGTGTTCAACATCGATCAGGCACTCGATTCCGAGAAGAACAGCTTTCCCGGTCTGGAGCTGGACTTCGCCAGCAATCCGCGGCGCTACGAGAACTTCGAGCTGTTCATCAACTCGGTTCAGGTGGCCGGGCGTATGCGCTTCGAGTGCCAGTACAACTGCGACCTGTTCGACGCCACCACCATCCGGCGTTGGCTGGCGGATTTCGAGGTCTTCCTGCGCGATATCGTCGGCAACCCAGAGCGTGCCATCGAGAAGCTCGAAATTCTCTCGCCCGCCGACAAGGAGGCGCTCGACCGGTTGAACACGACGACTGTTGACTACCCCCGCGACGTGCCGCTGGCCCAGTTGGTGGAGGCGCAGGTAGAGCGGACGCCGGATGCGGTGGCGGTGGTGTGCGGAAGTGAGTCAGTTTCCTTTTCGGAGTTGAATGCACGGGCCAATCAGCTCGCGCACACACTTGTCGCGCACGGTGCAGGACCTGATCATCTTGTGGGCATCTTCGTCGAGCGCTCGGTCGACATGGTGGTCGCACTGTTGGCCGTGGTGAAAGCCGGGGCGGCGTACTTGCCCCTGGATTCGCTGCTGCCGCCGGAACGGCTCAGCTACATGCTCGAGGACAGCAAGGCGTCGTTGGTGGTGACGCAAGATAGTCTGCGCGAATCGCTACCGGCGTTCGCAGGAACGGTGGTCTCACTCGACGAAAAGAGCTGGAAGGCCAAACCACGGGACAGCCTAGCCGTGGCGGTGCAGGCTGACAATCTGGCGTATGTCATCTATACCTCGGGGTCGACGGGCAAGCCCAAGGGCGTCGAGGTGCCACGCGGAGCGCTCACCAATCTGCTCTGGTCGATGCGCGGCTGGCTCGGATTGACGGCCGCAGATCGGTTGCTGGCGATCACGACCATCTCGTTCGACATCGCGGGAGTGGACATGTGGCTGCCGCTGCTGGTGGGGGCACGCCTGGTGGTGGCGAGTCGCGAAGAGGCGGTCGACGGGGCGCGGTTGCGCGAGCACATCGATAGACACGGGATCACCTTCCTGCAGGCCACTCCGGTCACCTGGCGGCTCTTGCTTGAGGCCGGTTGGGAAGGAAAATCCGACCTCCAGATCGTCTGCACGGGCGAGGCCATGCCCCGGGACTTGGCTGCCGCACTGGCGCCCATCGTGCGTCGCCTGTGGAACCTGTACGGCCCCACGGAGACCACCATTTGGTCGACGGGGTATCTGGTGCGCGAGGGAAACCAGGCGGTGCTCATCGGCCGGCCGGTGGCCAACACGCAATGCTATATTCTGGACGAAAATCGCAGTCCGGTCCCGATAGGGGTTGTGGGCGAGCTCTTCATCGGCGGAGATGGGCTGGCCCGGGGCTATCTGCGGCGCCCCGAGCTGACCGCCGAGAAATTCCTTCCCGATCCGTTCCGGCCTCAAGCCGGTGCCCGCATGTATCGGACCGGAGATCTGGCGCGCTATCTGGCCGACGGGAACATCGAGTGCCTGGGACGGACCGATTTCCAGGTCAAGCTGAGGGGCTATCGAATCGAGCCGGGTGAGATCGAGGCTGCTCTCACCTCGCACGATAGCGTCAAGCAAGCGACCGTGATAGTGCGCGAGGACCGTCCTGGTGATGTCCGCTTGGTGGCGTACGTCATCCCGTCAGAGTCGACCATCGACGATTCGGTACTGCGCACACACATGCGAGCGACCCTGCCCGAGTACATGGTGCCTGCGCACTTCATCGCGCTGGAGTCGTTCCCCACCACCGCCAGCGGAAAAATTGATCGAAAGGCTCTGCCGGCGCCGGATGACAGCGCCCTCGTTTCCCCCACCACAGGTCGGCCTGCGACCGAGCTCGAAGCCCAGATCCTGGCCTCCTATGAGGCACGGCTCGGGCGGAAGGGGGTTGGTCTTTTCGAAAACTTCTTCGATCTCGGCGGCCATTCCCTGTTGGCGGCCCAGCTCATTGCCGGGCTCAATCGTGACCTCGGCCTGTCCTTGCCGATGCGTCTCGCATTCGAGGCGCCTACCGCGGCCGAGTTGGCGCGCCGTATCGAACAGAATCGAGGCTCGACCACAGGAGCGGGCTTCGCTAGGATCACAAACCGCGCTGACCAGCGGACCGCTCCCCTTTCCCTGATGCAACAGCGCGCTTGGTTCATCGAGCAGTTGCGGCCGGGGAACATCATCTTCAATACTCCGGCAGCGCACCGCCTGCGCGGACCGATGGACGAAGCCGCTTTCGAGCGCGCGTTCAACGAGATGGTGCGCCGGCAGCCATCTTTGCGCACAGTGATCCGTGAGAAGGACGGCGAGGCAATTCAGTTTGTGTTGCCCGAGATCCAGGTCCGTTTGTTTCCTCCGGAGGACCTGACGTCGCTGCCCGCCGAGGAGCGCGAATCCCGACTTCAGACGCGCATCCGCGAAATGACGGTCGAGGTATTCGATTTCCACGCAGGACCCTTGTTTCGTACCCGACTGTTCCGGCTGGGCGAAGAGGAGCATGTGCTGGTCTTCGTGGTTCACCACCTCATCTGGGATGGCTGGTCCTTTGATCTTTTCTACGAAGAAATGCACGGACACTACCAGGCGTTCCGCAATGGCCAACCTTCGCCACTCGAACCGCTGCCGGTCAGCTACGGCGATTTCGCGGCCTGGCAGCGCGAGTGGCTGCAGGGCGACACTCTGCGCAGCGAGGTCGAGCACTGGAAGGCCCAACTTCTCGACCACGACGAGGCGCTGGCTCTTCCGGCCGATCGCCCGCGTCCAGCCCAGATGTCGGGCACGGGAATCACTGAGTGGATCAACATCCCCAAGGAGCAAACCGATCAAATGCGTGCCCTTGGCCGTCAGGCGGACGCGACGCTCTTCATGACCTTGTTGGCCGCCTTCTACGCATTCCTCTGGCGCCACACCGGGCAAAACGATCTAGTCGTAGGCACGCCTGTGCGGGGTCGCTCGCACATTGAGGTCGAAAAGCTCATGGGCTTCTTCGTCAACGCGCTGGCGTTGCGCAAGAATGTCGACGAAAATCTGTCCTTCGTGGATTTCACCCGCGAGGTTCGCGCGGCGGTTCTCGACGGTTTCAGCCATCCTGACGTGCCCTTCGAGCATCTGGTCCGCGAGCTCAAGCTGCCCCGCGACGAGAGCCGTCTCCCGGTCTATCAGGCATTTTTCTCTTTCCAGGATGCCCGGCAGAGGCCCACCCATTGGGGCAATCTTCAACACGAGCGGTTTCCGGTCTTGCAGGCTGGGCTTGCCGAAGACATCGGCCTGTGGTTCGTGGAGCGGCCTTGGGGGTTGATCGGTGGCCTCTCGCTCAATGCGGACATCTTCGCTCAGGCGACAGGACGCCGCTATCGCGATCGCTTTATTCGGCTTGTCGAGTCGATTCTTGCGGATCCGCACAAGCCCCTGGCCGATCTCGACTTGATCGGGGATGACGAACGCCGCGAGCTCGAGCAAGGTGAGGCCTCGTTGTCGTGAAAGACTTCGACCGGCCGTTGGCAATTCATAGCCTGTTCGAGAAGCAGGCCGAACGCGCACCAGGACGAATCGCCCTGAGTTTCGGCGATCAATCACTGAGCTACGGGGAGTTAGACGCGCGTTCAAATCGACTGGCACGAGTGCTGCGCGCGAGAGGAATTCAGCGCGGCTCGTTGGTGGGACTATGCGTGGAGCGTTCGCCGAATATGGTGGTTTCGCTGCTAGCCGTGCTGAAGGCGGGCGGCGCGTATCTGCCACTCGACCCGGAATTCCCAGTCTCGCGGCTGGCTTTCATGGTCGAGGATTCCAAGCTGACTCTGGTCATATCCGAGTCGCACCTGGTGGATCGCCATGGTTGCGCGCGAGAGCACACCTTCGAGCTGGACCGGTGTGGAGAGGAGATGGCGAAGCAGCCAAACGAACGGCCAGCCGACGACGAAGCGGCGGCGAAGGGCGAGGACGCGGCGTACGTCCTTTACACATCGGGATCGACGGGAAAGCCCAAGGGGGTGTGCATTCCGCATCGTGCGGCGGTGAACTTCCTGCTCAGCATGCAGCGTGAACCAGGGCTGGGCGAGACGGACCGCCTGGTCGCGGTTACCACCCTCTCGTTCGACATCGCCCTGCTGGAGTTGATGCTGCCCCTGACGGTCGGGGCGCGGGTGATACTCGCAAGCCGCGAGCAAGCGATGGATGGCGCAGCCCTGCGCGGTCTGCTGGAAACCAACGAAGCGACGGTCATGCAGGCCACGCCGGTCACCTGGCGGATGCTGATCGACAGCGGCTGGCAAGGATGCGAGCGCTTCAAGGCGCTGTGCGGGGGAGAGGCGCTCGCGGTGGATCTCGCGGAAGCCTTGTTGCAGCGGACGTCGGAGTTGTGGAACATGTACGGGCCCACCGAGACGACGGTGTGGTCGACCTGCTGGCGGGTGGAACGTCCTCGCCAGGGGATCTACATCGGACGACCGATTGCCAACACGACGGTCCACATACTCGACAAGAGCCTGCGCCGGTGTCCGATCGGTGTGCCGGGTGAAATCTACATCGGCGGCGACGGTCTCGCGCTGGGGTATTTGAATCGTCCAGAGCTGACGGCGGAGCGATTCATTACCGCTCCCTTGTCCGCGGGCCAGCGTCTGTACAAGACGGGCGACCTGGGCCGCTGGCGCGACGGGGGGATTCTCGAGTGTCTGGGCCGGACCGATTTCCAGGTCAAGGTGAGGGGACATCGCATCGAGCTGGGTGAGATCGAAACCAGGCTGACGTCTCATGACAGCGTCAAGCAGGCCGCGGTGATCGTACGCGAGGACCGCCCGGGTGATGTCCGCTTGGTGGCGTACGTTATCCCGACGCAAGCGACCATCGACGAGTCGGAGTTGCGGACGCACCTGCGCACTGCTCTGCCAGACTACATGGTCCCGCAGCACTTCATGGCGCTGCCGTCCCTTCCCACCACCCCCAATGGCAAGATCGATCGCAAGGCTCTGCCCGCCCCATCCGAGGCAAGCACAGTCGGCATCCGGGAAGCAGCCGGCCCTCGCAACGAAACCGAGGAATCCCTCGTGGCCATCTGGAGCGAACTGCTGCACGTGGGGGAGATCGGTATCCACGACAGCTTTTTCGAGCTCGGCGGACATTCGTTGCTGGCGATGAAGATGATGTCGCGCATCCGGGATGTGTTCCAGGTGGATCTGCGGCTGCAGAGGCTGTTCGAAAACCCGACGGTGGCGGGGCTCGCCGCAGCGGTGATGGAGGTCAAGAGCCCTTCACACGAGGATCGGCGAATCGAGCGACGCAAGCAGGCCAGCCCCTGTCCCCTCTCGTTCGCCCAGGAGCAGTTCTGGTTGCTGCACCAGATGCTTCCCCCGGGGAGCCCTGCATACAACGTTGAGGGCGCGATCAGCATCAACGGGGCCTACGACGCTTCCGCGCTGAAGGGTGCGCTGGACGAGCTGGTGCGACGTCACGAGATCCTGCGCACGTCGATCTCTCTTAGCGGCGGACAACTGGTGCAGACGGTTTCCCTGGCGAGTGACCTGCCCCTTGCGGAGGTCGACCTAAGTGCATTGCCGGAGCTGGAGCGGGCACGCCAATGGACCCGGCTATCACATGAAGAAGGGCAGAGACCATTCGACCTGTCCCAGCTCCCGCTTCTACGGGCGACCGTGGTTCATCATTCGGGGCAGGAGCACACGGTACTCCTGATCATTCACCACATCGTCGCTGACGAATGGGCTGTTGGGCTGATCCGGGACGAGGTGAAGCAGCTCTACTCTGCGTTCTCTGAAAAGCGGTCATCACCGCTTACGGAGCTACCCGTGCAATATGCGGACTTCGCGTGCTGGCAGCGGGAGCGGTTCGAGGGAGAGAAGCTGGAGGAGCAGATTGCTTACTGGAAGAAGGAGCTGGAGGGCGCCTCGCCGGTCCTGACCCTGCCCACGGACAAGCCCCGTCCTCCTACGCAGACCTTCCGAGGCGCGACCGAGCACTTCGCACTGCCCAAGGAGCTACAGCAGCAATTGCTCGCTCTGTGCATGAAGGAGCAGGTCACGCCCTTCATGCTGCTGGAGGCTGCCTTCGCGTCTCTGCTGCACCGGTATTCTGGCCAAGCCGACATCCTGGTCGGGACGCCCATCTCCGGCCGGACGCAAAGCGAAACGCAGCGTCTGGTCGGATGCTTTCTCAACACGGTGGTGCTGCGTTCGCAATTCGGCACCGGCCAAACCTTCCGCACGTTGCTGTATCAGGCGCGCGAGCAAGTCCTGGGTGCGTTCGCCCATGCGGACCTCCCTTTCGGACACCTGGTCGCAACCGTGACACCGGACCGCGATCCGAGCCGCACGCCCCTGTTCCAGGTCATGTTCGTTCTTCATGACCCCGACAGGACTTCGAACGCATCGACTGTGTTCGTCCACCCGAGGATACACAACGGGACATCGAAGTTCGATCTGACTCTATATCTCTCCATGACCGAAGCCGGCCTCGAGGGCATCATGGAGTACAGCACCGACTTGTTCGAGGCCGAAACCGTGCGGCGCATGTGTCGGCACTTTGGGGTTCTTCTGGAGATGATCGCACGCGATCCGGACCAGAGCGTGTCAAGCCTGCCCATTCTGACCCATGACGATCACCACCAACTCCTGGTGGAGTGGAACCGTACGAAGGCCGACTATCCGCGCGAGGTACCGCTGGCCCAGCTATTCGAGGCGCAGGCAGAGCAATCGCCGGATGTGGTGGCGTTGGTGTGCGGGCCTGAGTCACTCTCCTATGCAGAGCTGAATGCACGTGCCAACCAGCTTGCGCATGAATTGCGCGCTCGCGATGCCGGCCCCGATCGTCTGGTGGGCCTCTTTGTCGAGCGGTCAGCGGACATGGTGGTGGCACTGTTGGCGGTGGTGAAGGCAGGGGCGGCCTACCTGCCGCTCGACCCGCTGCTGCCGCGGGAGCGGCTCAGCTACATGCTTGAGGACAGCGGGGCAACGCTGGTCATGACCCAGGATAGTCTGCGGCCAGCGCTGCCGGCTTTCGGGGGAATCGTGATTTCGCTGGATGACAAGAGCTGGAGGTCCAACCCCCGGGACAACCTGGCCGTGGCAGTGGAGCCTGAGCATCTCGCCTATGTCATCTACACCTCGGGCTCGACGGGAAGGCCCAAGGGCGTCGAGGTTCCACGCGGGGCACTCACCAATTTCCTTTGGTCAATGCGCAACTGGCTCGGGCTGACAACCGAGGATCGCTTGCTCGCAGCCACGACCATCTCCTTCGACATCGCAGGGTTGGAAATCTGGCTACCGCTTCTGGTCGGCGCCCGCCTGGTGTTGGCGAGTCGAGACGACGCTGTCCGCGGGGAGAGCCTGCGCGAGCTGATCGATCGGCACGGAATCACGTTTCTGCAGGCCACCCCGATCACCTGGCGGCTCTTGCTGGAAGCGGGTTGGAAAGGAAAATCCGAATTTCAGGCTGCGTGCGGGGGAGAGGCCATGCCACGGGATTTGGCAGCGGCGCTGGCGCCCATCGTGCGCCGCCTTTGGAACCTCTACGGACCCACGGAGACCACCATCTGGTCGACGGGGTATCTGGTGCGCGACGGGAAGCAGCCGGTGCTGATCGGCCGGCCGGTGGCCAACACGCAATGCTATATCCTCGACGAAAATCGCCAGCCTGTCCCGATAGGCGTGGTGGGCGAGCTATTCATCGGGGGTGATGGGCTGGCCCGGGGCTATCTGCGACAGCCCGAGCTGACCGCCGAGAAGTTCCTTCCCGATCCGTTCCGATCACAAGCGGGCGCACGGATCTATCGGACGGGAGATCTGGCGCGCTACCTGGCGGACGGGAACATCGAGTGCCTGGGCCGAACCGATCACCAAGTGAAGATCCGAGGGTACCGGATCGAGCTAGGGGAAATCGAGGCGGTTGTCGCGCGGCATGGGGCGGTCCGGCAGGTGGTGGTGGTGGTGCGGGAGGATGCACCCGGGGACAAGCGGTTGGTCGCGTACCTTGTCGCTGACGCTCCGCCGCCCGACCTGGTGGAACAGCTGCGCGCGCAGCTGCGCGCCGCTCTGCCCGAGTACATGGTGCCGCAGCACTTCGTCGCGCTGGGGTCTTTCCCCACCACCCCCAACGGCAAGATCGACCGCAAGGCCTTGCCCGCGCCGGCGGCGGCCGCCAACCAGCCCTCGACGTCCGATGCCCGCATGCCACGTTCAGAGAGCGAGCGAAAAATCGCCGCGATCCTCTGCGAAGTGCTGGCACTGCGCAGCGTGGGGCTCGACGACGACTTCTTCGACCTGGGCGGGCACTCTTTGCTGGCGGTGCGAATTGTCTCCGCCATCAATCAGCAGTTCGGAACGAGTCTGCCGGTGCGTATTCTGTTTGGCGCGCGAACATGCGCGCAGCTCGCACGCGAGGTCGATCTGCGAGCGAACCGCGAGGCCGGAGCGGAACCCGAGCTCTGGCCGATCCTGGTCCCGATTCAGGCCAACGGGTCCGGGACGCCACTATTCTGCGCGTCACGCCCCAACGTCAATGCTCTCGGCTACGCCATCCTCGCACGACACCTGGGCTCGGAGCAGCCGGTCTACGGACTGCAGGCGCAGGTCCCGGAAGATCCACAGATCGATTTCACCCAACAGCAGTACGAGGACATCGCGCGGGAGTACATCAAAGCGATGCGGTCGGTGCAGCCGCGCGGGCCGTATCACGTGATCGGACAATGCCAGGGCGCGTACATCGCGTTCGAGATGGCGCGGCAGATCGAGGCGACGGGCGACCGCTTCGGCTTGTTGGGAATCATAGATGCCTGGCCCGAGCAGAACACTCGACGCAAGTGGTTGTTTGCCCTCTACCTCCTCGGAAAAGCGCTGCGCTCGCGGGCCCTGCGCATCCTGAACAAGATCAAACACGCAAGTCCCAGTGCCAACCAGCGAGGCTCGATCGAGCCCGCTGCCAGCACCGCTCTTGTGGCCAACCCCGGCGCTGCCCAGTCACCCGATCCGATATCGACGCGCAGCTTGATGCTCAAGACGTATTTTCCCGGCAGGGATTTCAAGCCTCCAGTCATTTCCGGCAAGATCACCCTCTTCACCGTCGGCCGTAGCGAATTCTTCCGACCTCGAGACAAACGCAAGGGTTGGGGAGACCGGACCCGGGGCGGTGTCGATGTGGAGCGCATACCGGGCGACCACCTGACACTCCTGCGCGGGCCTCACAGCTCTGTCCTGGCTGAAAGAATCCGGCGGTTGCTACCGACTGTTCCCTGAGCGCAGCTCACCAGGGGCCACGCTCGAAGCAGTCGTCAAAGCCCTTCTCAGCTCTCCGTAGCCGTCCAGGCTAGCATGGCGCTGCCAATCGGCGCTGTTCCAGGCCTGACGCTGTGCTAGGGTCCCGCCTTTCAGCCATGTCATTGGTACGCACCGTCGCGCGCAACAGCCTGTGGAGCGGTTTCGACTTGCTTGTCGACACCGTGTTGCCGCCGATCGTGTCCATCATCGTGGCCCGGGCGATGGGTCCAGCGAAGCTGGGCGTGTTTAGCTACGTCACCTGGATAGCCACCGTGGCTGCAAATCTTGGCGGTGGAGGGATGTCGGCGGCAGCTCGCAAGTACATGGCCGACTACGCTGGGCAGAATCGTCCCGATGTGTTTCGGGCGATCCTCCGCGTCGGTCTGCTTTTCCAGGCCATCGTCTCACTTCTTCTGGTCGGCGCCGGGCTGTACTGGGTGTTCTCAGCTCTGCCGAGCGACGAGCGTGGGTTCGCAACTCTGGCGATCATTACCATCCTCCCTGCGGGGCTGATGCCTATGGCCACGTCGGTGAACAACGCCGTGGAAGAGCTCCGCCCAAACGTCATTGCCTCCGTCGCCGCGGGATTGGTGCACGCGGCCGGGATGGGCGCGACCCTGGTCATGGGCTGGGACCTGGCCGGGCTCGCCGGAGCCCAACTAGCCAGCAAGACCTGTGACTGTGTCGTACGTTGGATACTGACGAAGCGGCGGCTTCCTCACTACTTGCAGGCCATGGGGGCCAGCGCCGATTCGTTGCAAGGCGCGGTGCGCTTGCCGCCGGGGCTTGCCCGCGAGATCGCGAAGTTCCTGGGGCAGGCGACGGTTCTGGTGCTGCTCGCCATCGTCGTCTGGAACCGCTCCGAGATGATCTTCTTGAAGCGATACTGTGACATCCGCCAGATCGGGTTCTACTCCGTAGCTTTCAGCCTGAGTCTGATTCCACCCCAGATTGTTGGTCCTTTCTCGCGGGCGGCCGGGGTAAGTGTCTTCGCCGAACAAGGGCGTAGCGCCAAAGCGGGGCGACATGTCACTTATCTATATTGGCGGTACCTGGTGCTGCTGGTTCTGCCGGTGTGCCTGGGGCTTGCCGCCTTGAGCGGTCCCTTGGTACGCATCCTGTACGGTGTACAGTACTACGAAGCGGCCCCGGTCTTGCTGTTGGCTGCGGCCTTGAGCGTGTTCGCGCCGATGGCGAGCCCCGCGACATCTCTGATCACGGCAGCCGGTGGACAGGGACGGCTTGTGCGCTGGGGATTACTATCTGCCGTCGCCACCATCGCTCTCGACTATTGGTTGGTCCGCTACTATGCGGCCATGGGTGGTGCCCTGGCAAATGGACTGGGACAGGCGATATCGACAATCGGCACAATCGTCATCGCCCGCCAGTACGTCAGTTTCCGCAGTTCGCTCGGCTTCACACTGCGGGTATTCCTGGCGGCGCTCGGAATGGCGGCGGTAGTGGCGCTGTTCATGCGCCTGGTTCCGAACATTGTAGGTGTTGTTGGCGGGCCATTCCTGGGCGTTGGGGCGTATGTCACATTCCTCAGGATAGGACGAGTCGTGGAAGAACATGACATTGACCGTTTGCTCAGGGCCGAAATCGTCTTTCCCGAATGGGCAAGACCTTCATACTGGAGGCTGGTCCACATCTTCGCTCGTCTATCACGTGCCAGGACCGGATCCTCCACGGCGTCGATAGGCTGACGGGACACCAAACTGATCGGTCGACAAGACTGCTCACTCGCCCCAGTCCACTCGCAACTCTCTAGGCAGCGGCGATCCATCGCGGGCGGACAGCAGGGCCTGCTGCAGCAGGCTGGCACTCTCGCGCCAATCCATTGGGCCGGCCGCAGCGATCATGAGGGGATCATAGGCCGCGTGAGCAGCCCGCCAAAGTGCCTCCGCCAATTCGTCCGGGCGGTGTGCCGACACCATTTCGCCTGCAAAGCTGGAATCAAGAAGGTCGGGTATGCCGCCCACCCGGGTCGCCACGACGCGACGGCCCGAGGCCATCGCCTCGAGGACAACGTTGGGCGATCCTTCGTTCCAGCTGGGCAGCGTGAGCACGTCGCAGGCGGTGATCCAGCGCGCCACCCGCGCCAACGGCTGGGCCCCGGGTAGGAAGATGCGGCCTGGCCAGCGCGACTGCGCCTCACGGTAGCGGGGCATCTCGGTGCCGTCACCCACCATTGCCAAGCGCAGTTCGCGCGAACGAGGTGCAATGTTCTCGAATGCTTGCAGCAAGTCCAGCACGCCTTTGCTGGCTTCCATCCGGCCCACGAAGAGGAGCAGTCGCCCGTCGGGCAGCTCCAGTTCGCGTCGAGCTTCGGTCCGATCGCCAGGGTGAAACAGGGAACGATCGACCCCGTTGGGAACGCAGGCGATGCGGTCCGCGGCCACGCCGAACTCACGCGCCTTGGCCGCCAGCGCCCGACTCACGGCCACCAACCGATCGGCGCGGGGCAGGCTGCGCGAGAGCACGCGTCGGATGCTGTCCCGGTCGGGCAGGCAGTTGAGATCGGAACCATGCACCTTGACCACCACCGGCAGCTTGAGCCATCGCCCGAGCAGGATGGCGGCGACACCGTCGGGATAGGCCCAAGAGCCCAGGATCACATCCACCTTCTTCCTGAGCGGCCACACCGCCGGCAGGAGCGAGAGCGCGAATGTCATGGGGTTGGCAGCATGGCCGAAGCGGGGGAAAAAGAATGCGCGCGGATGGTGCACATCGAGGCCGTCGATGCATTCCCGCGCCGGCACCGAGCACCACCGGCCTGCCTCTGACTGGTGCGAGAACAACCGGGCGCCCGGAAACCAGGGTATGATGCCCAGTATCTGCACGTCGCAAAGCCGCGACAGCGCCACGAACTGCTGTCGATTGAAAGCCGCGCCGTGCTTGTTTACAGCGTTGGGGAAGAGCTTGGTAAGGATGAGTACCCGCAAGGGTCGCTCGGATCGCTGCCCTTGTGGCTTCACAGGATGCCTGTCTAGCCAAGAGAGTTGGAAAACGCCCCGTAGCCCCGGAATCGCCTGCCGTTCGCCGCGAGCACGACGTAAGCGACGCCAGTGCGATGGGCAGTCGCCGCCAGACGGTCGCGACGATGATACATGGCTGTAGCTTTCCCCTACGCCTTGACCAGGCGCCCCAGGCTGCCGCCTCGATCCTGAAAAAGCGGCGCGATCATGTTGCGGGAGTCGACCACGAGCTTCACGTTGCGATAGAGTTCCGGATTCTTGAACTCATCGTGGGCTGTCGCCACCAGCACGGCATCGAACCCGGCGAAGGTTTCGGGGGTGCAGGGAACCGACTTCAATCCCAAGTCGTACTTGCGGGTGTGCGGCGCCACGGGGAAGTAGGGATCGCAGTACTGCACCAGCGCGCCACCTTCCTTGAGCAACTCCAGTAGCTCGAACGAAGGTGATTCGCGGCAGTCGTCGATGTTGGCCTTGTAGGACAGTCCAAGGACCAAGACCTTCGCGCCGTTCATCGCCTTGCCGTCCTGGTTGAGGGCTTCGGCCAGACGGGAGATCACGAAGCGAGGCATCTGCGTGTTGATCTCGCCGGCCAGTTCGATGAAGCGCGTCCAGATGCCGTGCTCCGCCGCCTTCCAGGACAGGTAGAAGGGATCCAGGGGAATGCAATGCCCGCCCAGTCCCGGGCCTGGGTAGAACGGCATGTATCCGAACGGCTTGGTGCTCGCCGCCGCGATCACCTCCCAGACGTCGATGCCCATGGCCAGGAACGTCAGCTTGAGCTCGTTCACGAGCGCAATGTTGATCGAGCGGAAGATGTTCTCGAGCAGCTTGGTCGATTCCGCCACCCGAGAATGCGAAACCTGCACCACGCGGTCCAGGCCGGCTCGGTACAGCGCCACCGCCGCCTCGGTGGATTCCGCGTTGATGCCACCCACCACCTTGGGAATGGTTCGGGTGGAGAAGTTCGCGTTGCCTGGATCCTCGCGTTCCGGCGAGAAAGCGAGAAAGAAGTCGGCCGGCGACTTGAGGCCGCTCTTCTCGAGAATCGGAAGCACTTCTTCATCGGTCGTGCCGGGGTAGGTCGTGGATTCGAGCACCACGAGTTGCCCACGCCGAAGGCGTTTCGCGATGTCGTGCGCGGTGGCATGAATATAGGAGTTGTCGGGTTCACGATGCTTGCCTAGAGGGGTCGGAACGCAGATCAGGATGGCGTCGCACTCGCGCAATCGATCGAAGTCAGAGGTGGCCGAGAAGCGCCCCGTCTTCGTGGCGGCTGCCACCCGGGTGGGCCCGATGGTCCTGATGTACGACTCGCCTTTGGTCAGGGCATCGACCTTTTTCGTGTCGACGTCGAACCCGATGACCCGAAACCCAGCTTCACAGAACACCAGCGCCAGCGGCAGGCCCACGTAGCCCTGACCGATAACGCCGACCACGGCCGACTTCGACTCTATTCTCTCCATGAAGGAACTCATGCCTGCTCCAATCTTTCCTAGGCGCCTCCTCCAGGAGGCAAAAGTGTGTGAAGGATATCACACCACCAGTGACTGTCACGAGCGCCAGCGCCCGCGCCTTGGGGGCGATCTCACTGGGCTGGCGGCGGTGGCGGCGGGGTCAGGCACGGCGCCGGCGGGGGACGTGGCGGGGAACTGGGCGGGGGCAAGGGTGGCGGGTCCGGCATCGTCGAATCCCCGCACACGTTGGCTCTTGTCTGGCCGCAGGTTCCGCCGTCCGGGCAAGTCCCGCCACAATCCTGCAAGCTACCGCAGCCGTCGCCGATCACGCCGCAGTAGCGGCCGCCGCCCGAGGGCGAGCAACTGACCTTGGGGCATCCGCCGGACTGGTCGACACAGATGCTGTTCACGCACGTCCATCCCGCCGGGCAGTCGCCGCACGAAAGCACATCTCCGCATCCGTCACCAATCAATCCACAGTACCTCTCTGCCGACC
>Ga0182011_10000304_pt1 | contig 42096 bp, 33 predicted proteins | sample 711E1DmetaG_FD_120481 | JGI IMG/M metagenome (GOLD analysis project Ga0182011, IMG submission 120481) | Permafrost microbial communities from Stordalen Mire, Sweden - 711E1D metaG | ecosystem: Environmental > Terrestrial > Soil > Wetlands > Permafrost | place: Sweden: Stordalen | collected...
AGTTGCCGGAACGATTGGAGCCGATTCAGATCCTGAAATGTAGTGCAGACTCGGCCATAGCCTGAAGTGATTCTAAGAGACTTAGCTGGACTTTACCCCGTCTCGTGACGAACTTGGGCTAGTTCCCAGCAGTAAACAGTCCCCTTGGTGCCCGCGAGCTTATGGAGGGCTTGCAAGCGGAACCCATTTTGGGGTTGCTCATTCGCGCTGGCGATGCGTTCATAGTTCTTGGACATATCTGTGACTGGCCCAGAACCTCGCAAAAGGATGATAAACCCAGACGGAGAGTGGAGTAAGCGGAACCTGGAAGCTTCTCTGATGAGGCCCACGTGATCCCTGGTTGAGTCTTGGACCCACATATCCCATGGGACATGGATTAAGTGGCCTTCAAACAAAGTGGTTTGTCCAAATATTAGGTGCGAAAGCACGCCAACTGGTGCGGTCCAGAATTGGAGGAGAAGCCACGCCATCACGCCAACGAACAGAATGCCTAATGCGACAAGATTTGAGCGCTTGCATTTCATGTGTTCCACCCTCTGTTTCGAATCTCGTTCACGTGTCGGTAAACATCCAATGCTAAGAAGATGCAGCGCGCCGAAGGAACGTTCCGAGGCTGATTGGATGACTGCGTCGGCTCCTATTCCCAAGTAGACTTGGTAGCTGTTAGACGACCAAGGCTCGGAAAAAGGAGCCGAGCGATGATCATTATAGGTTGTGATTTTCACACACGCTACCAACAGATTGCCATGGCCAACGACGAAACAGGAGAGTTGCTTCTCGAGCGGCGCTTGGATCACCAGAGCGGCGAAGCGCATACGTTCTACCGGAATTTGCAAGGTCCGGTGCGCGTGGGTATCGAATCGACTGGTCCCATTCACTGGCGGGTGGCGCAGCCTTTGGCTTGAATTTGGGTTGCACACGGGCAGGATACCACTTTAGAAAATAACTGGGGAGTGATAAAAGGCAAAGGAGTGGGTGGCCTACCCTTTGCGGGTTGTGCAAAGGGTAGGCTCTTCCTCTTTGCTTTTATGCCGAAGAATCTCAGGCGCGTGACGGGGCGCGGCGATCTGCACTTCATTACCTTCTGCTGCTACCAGCGGCGCGCGTTGCTGGGGACGGTGCGGGCGCGAAATCTGGCGGTACAGATTTTGGGCGAAGTGCGGGCTAGGTACGGATTCGCGCTGGTGGGTTACGTGATCATGCCGGAGCATGTGCACCTACTGATGGGGGAATCGCGGACTGCGTCTCCGGCGACGGTGGTGCAGGTGTTCAAGCAGCGGGTGTCACGCCGGATGCGGGGGAAGGAAACGCGCGGAGGCGAGGCAACTGCTGTTGCGATTCAGCGAGGGTGAGGCCGAGTTGCGGCGGTTCTGGCAGCGGCGGTATTACGATTGCAATGTGTACACACGGGCGAAGCTGAGGGAGAAGTTGGAGTACATGCACGCGAACCCGGTGAAGGAAAAGCTGGTGGCGCACCCGCGCGAGTGGCCGTGGAGCAGTTGGTCGTCCTATGCGACAGGAGAGGGACTGCTGAAGATGGACGCAGGGTAGAGGAAGAGAAGCGGGGGAGGAGAGAAAGAGTGAAGAGCCAGAGCCCACCCTTTGCAGAAGGCGCAAAGGGTAGGCCACCCGAAGTTGCCTTAGCGCACTAAAGCTGCGCCACGCGGCTTAAAGTTTTAAGTTTTCAGTTATGAGTTTTAAGTTTCCGGACAAGAGAAGAGAGACCAAGGGCACGGCCGGCTACGGCTTATGCGATTTCCGCGGAATCGGGCGAAAAATCACGGCGGGCATACGAAGCGCGTTCGGCCAAGTGCTTTTCGCGCAGGTGGCGCTGTACGCGACGGCCCCACGATCTTACGAAGGTGTAATTCAGAGCGCCGCCAATGGCCGAGCTGGCCAAAGGCACCATACGCCCCACCCACTTCTCCGCGCTTTCTTCGCCGATGCGCACAGCCAGCCGGCCTGCCAGGCGCGGCGCCAGTTTCTCCACCATTTGCTTTTCCGCGAGGTCCTTGCTGAAGTCGATTCCGGCGGCCGCAGCCGCCGCCATCCACAATTCAATGCGCTGGTCGCTCCCTTTTTCTTCAAAGCCGTAAAGAAGGCAAAGGCGCTGAATCAATCGCAAGGTGATGACCGTCAGCAAGCTGGCGTCTGGCAGCAGCGTCATTATGCCACCCAGGCCAAATCCGGCTCCCTGAGCCAAAGCCAGGCGCTGCGCGTCATGGATCAGGCGATCGGCGATGGCGTCCAGCTTATCCAGGGGTACATCTTTCATGCGCCCGAAGTGGGGCACCCACAACTGGTGTTTCTGGGCCAAGTACTTACGGAAGTCCTCGGGGTCGATCTCGACGGAGCGCAGTCCCCGCAACATGCCAAAGCGCAGGAACCTCCCGAAGGTTCTCCCTGCGAGCGACTTGGGTAACCGCGCCATGGGCTTAAGCATCCTATGGCGTTTAGAGCCGGTCAAGGAGCGTTACGTTGCATGCAACGGACCGAGGGGACTATTGACCTGCTCGCGGCATCAGGACTGATGTCCTACTTGACGCGGAACGCGATTTAGGTAAACTGCGCTTTTCGATATGGCGACACTCGCTCCATGCATGCCCGCCGAAATCACTACGGACCTGGACTTTCCGCAGCGTGAAGCGGCCTTTTTCTATGGGCTTTTCCTGCGCGGGCATTCCGCGGAGAGGCTGCGGCAGGATATCGAAGTGCCCCCCGCGGTGTTGGCCAAGTGGCACCGGGAAGTGGAGCGCGAGCCGCACCTCCGGGATATGCTGAGCCGCATGGTGGAATACCGCCGGCACGTTTTGGCCATTTTCGATTTGCTGATCGGTTGTGAAGTGCAAAACCGCCGCGTCCAGTAGAACGTCCTCCCCGCGCGACCCTCGTTCAAGACTCCTTCCTCCCTTCGACGTGAATCCTCCCGCTGCGATTTCAGCATCGCAGGCAACTTACGGGCATCCTTGCCCCGTCTAACTAGAAACGGGGCCAAGTCTCTTCGAATGAACAAGATTACTGAATTGACGCCGTCTGTCCGTAGGATTAGAATCCAGAGGTCGTAAGGGTGTCTCAATGTCAAAGATTGTTCGGACCTTTTCCGCCTATCTAACGAGTTTCGCGTTTCTCGCCTTGCCTGTGTGCGCACAGCAGGTGCAACAACCTCAGGATCCCGGAGCGCAACTTCCTCCTGCAAATCAAAAGCTGACCAAAGAACAAAAGCAAAAAATGAGGAAGACCCTCAAGGAGTTGGAGGGTCCTTACCGGACCTGGCTGAACGAGGATGTCATCTACATCATCGCGCCGGAAGAGCGCAGCGCCTTTCTCCAGCTGGAAACGAACGAAGAACGCGAGCAGTTCATCGAACAATTCTGGTTGCGCCGCAGCAGCAACCCGGATCTGCCGGACAATGACTTCAAGGAAGAGCACTATCGCCGCATCGCGTACGCCAACGAGCATTTCGCTTCCGGCATTCCAGGATGGAAGACGGATCGCGGGCGCATCTACATCATCTGGGGCAAGCCCGACGAAATCGAATCACACCCCACCGGCGGCACCTGGGATCGCCCCCAAGACGAAGGTGGCGGGTCTACGACGACGTATCCGTGGGAAACATGGCGATACCGGTATCTGGAAGGGATTCAGGAAAACGTAGTGTTGGAGTTTGTGGATCCCAGCGGTTCGGGCGAATATCACATGACCATGGATCCGTCCGAGAAGGACGCCTTGACCAATGTTCCCAACGCCGGCCTGAGCGATTTGGAATCCATGGGCATGGCATCGAAAGCCGACCGGTTCAGCCGCTCCGATGGCACGACTCTTCCGACGACCATGGGCGGAACACCATCCAGCCTGAACGAGTTCACCCGGCTCGAACTCTACGCCAAGGTGCAGCGGCCGCCGGATGTAAAGTACAAGGACCTGGAAGCGCTGGTGACTTCGCGGATGGTGCGCGATCAGCTCCATTTCACGTATCGCACCGATTTCATGAAAGTAACGAGCGACACTGTTCTGGTGCCCGTCACGGTGCAGATTCCCAACCACCAACTGCAATTCAAATCCAAGGACGGTGTGCACTCCGCTTCGATGAACATTTTCGGGCGTGTCAGCACGCTGACCGGCCGCACCGTACAGACCTTTGAAGATTCCGTCAGCAAGGATTTTCCAGACTCGCTCTTCCAGCAGTCCGTGAAGCTTTCTTCCATTTATCAAAAGGCGCTGCCGTTGCGTCCCGGATTGTACCGCCTGGACCTGGTCATCAAGGACGTGGAAAGCGGCAATGTTGGCGTCGTGAACGCGCGCCTCGCTGTGCCCCGCTACGAGGATGAAAAGCTGGATGCCAGTACCTTGATTCTCGCGGACCAGATCGAGCATGTCCCTGCGAAGCAAATTGGCACGGGCCAGTTTGTTCTGGGTTCTTCCAAAGTGCGGCCGCGCCTGGACGGCGATTTCACCAACGCCGACAAGCTGGGCATCTATCTTCAGGTGTACAACCTGAAACCCGACGAGAAGACCCACAAGTCCAATGCCACTTTTGTGTACACCGTGAAGAAGGGCAACGAGCAGGTCATGCAGTTCAAGGAGACGTCGGAGGAAATGAAGCAGACTGGCGATCAGGTCACCATCGAACGCCTGCTCCCTCTAGCAACCCTGGCGCCGGGTAAGTATACTCTCGAGGTCAGCGCCACCGACGCAGTATCGCAAAACAGCATTTCGCGGTCGGCTGACTTTTCGATCAGGAACCCTTTGGAACCCAAGACTGCGGCGAACGCTACGCCGGGGAGGTAAACCGACGTGAAGCACGGCCCTCTCCTGTGCTTCGGAGTATTGTTAGCTTCCGCTATGGGTGTGAGCTGGGGCGCTCTTCCTGCAACGGCGCAAACTTCCCCGAAGCCTTCCTCTGGGACGGTGTCCGGCGTGGTGCGAGACTCCGCCGGCATTCCACAGCTTGGCGCAACCGTGGAAATGTTCTCGGAGGCGCCGGGCGTCCTTGTTGCGCGCCAGTTCCTGACAAATACGCAAGGCATTTTCAAGGGCGATAAACTCGCGCCGGGTTTCTATACGGTTCGCGTGACGCTGGCCGGATTCCTGCCCAGTCTTGAGAAGCACATCCGCATCTCCTCGAATCTGAGCACCGTGGTGCGCGTCCAGTTGGAATCCATGTTCGCGTCGGTCGAGCAACTCCGCCGGCCGCCCACCAACGGCGCTGCGGAGCCTGACGATTGGAAATGGGTATTGCGTTCCGCTCCGGGATTGCGCCCCGTACTCCAGTGGACTGAAGACAGCGCTCTCTCCGCTTCCACCATCGTGATGGAAACGAACACGTACGGTCCACACGGCCGCGTTGAACTCACCAACGGCGCGCGACGTCCCGGCTCCGTTTCCAGCGTTGGCGCCGCGCCAGGCACTTCTTTTGCCTACGATCAACCCATCGACCGTTACAATCGCATCGTCTTTGCAGGACAGGTCAGCTATGACCAGGACTCTCCCGCTGGCGGCCTTGCCGCGATTTGGCTGCCTACCGGCTCATCGGCTACGGGGCCGCAGAGCACCATCGTACTTCGCGAAGCAAAAATTGGGCCGGAGGGTCCGACCTTCCGGGGCGTGCGTCTCGATCAAAGTGGATCGCTGGCCTTTGGCGAGCGCTTCCTGTTGCGCGTTGGCGGCGAATATGTTCTTGTGGGCGCCGGCTCTCCCGCGTGGAGCGTGCGACCGCGCTTGAAGTTGGAATCCCGGCTTGCTGCCAACTGGTATTTGGATTTGATCTACGCCGCTCTGCCCAACAGTGGCGTCCCAAGTGACACCCTCGCTTCCGATCTCAGCGGTGCGAGCGCTCCCGGCAATTTGACCAACGCCCTCAATCAACTCGATACCTTCCCGGCACTGCTTTGGCGCAACGGCCGGCCCGTTCTGGAGAATGGCCAGCACGAAGAAATGGCTTTGGAACACAAGATGGGAAGCCGGGGCGTCCTCCAGGTGGCTGCCTTCCACGAGGACAATCGTGACGTCGCCCTTTACGGCCGCGGCATGGACCTGCCTTCCTCGGAGTTTATCCAGGATTACTACTCGAAAGGATTTGCTTACGACGGGGGATCCTCTTCGGACTGGGGCGCGCGCCTGGCCCTGCGGCAAAAGATCACCGACGACGTGGAATTCGCGACCGTCTATGCGTTCGCGGGTGCGCTCGTCCCTGCAAGTGAGGCCGACGGAGTGCTGCGCGAGGCACTCCGCACGATGCCGCGGCACTCTCTCGCCGCCAAGGTCAGCGCCAAGGTTCCCCGGTCGGGCAGCAGCCTCAGCGCTGGTTACAAGTGGGTGAGCGGCATGAGCGTGTCTCGCGTGGACCCCTACGGTGAGAGCATCTACCAGATCAACCCCTACCTGTACATCGGTATTCGCCAGCCTCTGCCGAAGTTTGCCCTGGGGCGTTGGGAAGCCAACGCAGAATGCGACAACCTGTTTGCGCAAGGCTATGTGCCCCTGAGCACACCGGAAGGTTCGGTGCTCCTGGTGCCCGCATTTCGAAGCTTCCGAGGGGGTTTGAGCCTGCAATTCTAGGTGCGTGTGAGCTTCTGAAAAGTTGTATTTGCCCTACCAGAAAGTGGAAGTCGCTTCGCCGGAACCCGCCCTGGCTTTGGAAGTGATTGAATCATAAGCACTTGATATGATGACAACCTACCAAAGATTGGAAGACGAGTTGCACACTAAATATTAGTGACGGAGTCTGTCAGCCGGCCTGAGCCATGAAGGAGAATCTAAGAGTAAGGGTAGGTGCGGTCGTCCTCGCGCTGGCGACGCTGGCGGCGGTGACCTATGGCTGGCTTAATTTCCGGCAACGCTCCGAGTTTGATCTGGTGGATGACGGGGTAGCCTGGTCGGACAGTGCGGCAGGTATCGAAGCATGGCGCGTGGCTCCCGATTCTCCCGCGGCGGGCGCAGGCATCCGCCCCGGTGATCTTCTCCTGACCATCAACGATTCTGCCGTTCCTAACGCGGCGCACGTGGCGCGACGCCTGTACCGCGCGGGCCTTTGGACGCAACTCCGCTACAAACTCACGCGTAATGGGGAAGAGTTTGAAACCCGCCTGATCACCACTCCCGCGTATAAGCCGATTACCGTCGAGAACTACCTGCGGGTTGTCGGCCTGCTATATCTTTTCATTGGACTATTTATTTTCATCCGGCGGTGGAACGCACCGCGCGCGGTGCATTTCTATGTTTTCTGCCTGGTCTCGTTCATTTTGTATTCGTTCCAGTACAGCGGAAAACTGGACGCCTTCGATTTGGAAGTCTATTGGACCAGCGTGGCCGCGCGGCTCCTGGCGCCGGCCCTGCTTCTGCACTTTGCCCTCGTCTTTCCGGAACGCACGGAGTCGGCCCGCAAGTCACTTCTGAAATTTGCGGCAGTCTACGCGCCGCCCTTGGCCCTCTTGCTCGTTCACATTCTCGCTGCCGTGAATGCGCTGGGCTTTGTTCCCACGACGCGCTCGCGCGTACTCCTCGAAGAGCTTGAATTGAGCTTCCTGGGCACCTATTTTGTCGCCGCCGGGCTGGTCTTCTACCTCAGCTACCGCCGCTCCCGCTCGGGGGTCCTTCGCCAGCAGGTGAAATGGCTCACTGCGGGCACGCTGGCGGGCAGCCTCCCGTTCATCCTGCTGTACATCATCCCGTACGACTTCAACGCTGCCACGCTGCCCTGGATGCAGTTTTCCGCGCTCAGCCTGGTGCTCATCCCGCTGTGCTTTGGTTACGCCATCATTCGCTACCGCTTGATGGATGTGGATATCATCTTCAAGCGCGGCCTCGCATATACGGCGGCGACGGCGGCGGTCGCGGCCATCTATTTCGCACTGGTCGCGCTGATTGCCGAGATCTTCCATGCGCAGACCAGCGGGCCCGTTGCGGGCATGATCGCCATCGTGATCGCCGCCTTTCTCTTTCAGCCTTTCCGCGAAGGCATTCAGGCGCGGCTCGATCGCTTCTTTTATCGCGACCGGCTCGATTATCGCCGGACGCTCATCGAGTTCGGCAGCACGCTCACGAACGAAGTCCGGCTGGAACCCATGCTGGGGTCGGTGATGGACCGCGTTTCGCAGACGCTACTTGTCGATCGTCTGGCCATCTTCGTCGAAGATCCGCAGCGTCCCGGCGAAATGCGGCTGGCGCGCTCCATGGGCGTGCGCCTCGCCGAACCTCTGGACCTCAGCTTCATCGCCTCAACCCGGCCGGAATTCCTGCGCGGCCCCCTTTTCTTTGAATCCTCGCGCAGCGCCCAGGAAGTCGACGATACCGTACGACGGACCCTCGAACAGCTCGATCTCAATTACTTCATCCCATGCCGCATTCGCGAACACACCGTGGCCGTTCTTGGGCTGGGCAAAACCGTTGACGGAGATTTTCTTTCCAGCGATGACGTCGAACTGGTACAGACCATCGCCGGCTACGTGGCCATCGCTCTGGACAATTCGCAACTCTATTCCTCGCTCGAGCAGAAGGCTTCCGAAATTGCCCGCCTCAAGGATTTCAGCGAAAACATTGTCGAATCACTGAACGTTGGAGTGCTGGCCGTGGACCTTGAAGGCACGGTGGAAGCCTGGAATAGCCGCATGGAACAGGTCTTCGGTGTGCCTCGCGACGCCGCAGTGGGCCAGCCTCTCGGCAGCCTGCTGCCGGCAGAGCTTGCCTCGGAAATTGCCTCCCGCGACGATCAGGAGCAGATCACCGGCATTTACAAGCACCGCCTCCAGCGCCAGGGAGGCTCTCTCATTTTGAATGTTTCGATCACGCCGCTGGTGGGCAAGTCAGGTGAGCGCATCGGACGCCTGCTTCTGTTCGACGACGTCACGCAGCGCGAACGCATGGAAGAGCAGATGAGCCAGACCGAGAAGCTCACCTCGTTGGGGCTGCTGGCCGCGGGAGTGGCGCACGAAGTCAACACCCCGCTGGCCGTCATCTCCAACTACATCCAGATGCTTGCCAAGCAGATGCCCGATGGAGATCCGCGCCACTCGATCATCGAAAAGATCGTCAAGCAGACCTTCCGCGCCAGTGAAATTGTGAACAACCTGCTAAATTTCTCGCGAACCGGCGCCGTCGAACTTGCCGACGTGGACCTGAATCGCTTGGTCGAAGAAACACTCTCGCTGGTCGCGCATCCCCTGAAGACTTCGCAGATTCGCGTGGTCAAGCAGCTCACCGATGGCCTTCCGCCGGTGCGAGGTTCCGCCAACAAGCTGCAACAGGTGTTCCTGAATCTTTTCTTAAATGCGCGTGATGCCATGCCAACAGGCGGGATGCTGGAAGTTCGCACCAGCGCGCACAATGGCAGCGTCGAGATTGAAGTTGTTGACACGGGCAACGGCATTCTCCGTGAACACATCCACAAGATTTTTGATCCTTTTTTCACCACCAAGGCGACCGGACGCGGCACAGGTCTCGGCCTGTCTGTGAGCTACGGGATCATCAAAGAACACGCCGGTAGAATTGATGTTCGCTCGACGCCAGGCCGGGGTACTTCCTTCCACGTCGAGTTCCCGGCTGTCAGGAAAGCGGTCCATGTCTAAAGGTTCGATTCTTGTTGTTGACGATGAATCCGAGATTCGCGAAGGCCTCGAGCTTCTCTTGAAGTCGGAAGGGTACCAGGTCTCCAGCGCGGAATCCGGCCAGGTGGGACTCTCCCGTCTGGAAGAACGACCGTTTGACCTGCTTCTGCTCGATGTCAGCCTTCCCGACCGCAACGGCATTGACATGTTAAAGGAAATTCATCGCCAGGATCCTCATCTACCCATCGTTCTGATTACGGCCTATGGCTCCATCGAAATGGCCCGCGCCGCGTTTAAGAGCGGGGCGATGGACTACATCACCAAGCCGTGGTCCAACGATGAACTTCTGGTGCAGGTGGCTCAGGCTGTTGAGGCGCGCCGTCTGCGCGACGAAAACATCCACCTGAAGCGCGCGCTCAAACAGCGTTTCAATTTCCCCAATATCGTGGGTAAAAGCGACAAAATGCTCGCGCTCTTTGACCTTGTCGCCCAGGTTGGTCCTTCACGCTCCACCATTTTGATCAGCGGAGAAAGCGGCACCGGAAAAGAACTCATCGCCAAGGCCATTCACTCGGCCTCGCCGCGCGTGGACAAGGCTTTCGTGCCCGTGAGCACGGGCTCCATCCCCGTCGATCTGCTCGAATCGCAGCTCTTCGGGCACGTCAAAGGCGCTTTCACGAGCGCCGTGGCTTCCAAGAAGGGGCTCTTCGAGGTCGCCGATCAGGGCACCATCTTTTTCGACGAAATCGCCACGGTCAGCCCAGAAACCCAGGCCAAGCTGCTGCGCGTGATTCAAGAACGTGAATTCATGAGGCTGGGTGGCACGGAGCAGATCAAAGTGGACGTCCGGATTGTCGCGGCCTCCAACGTGGATCTCCTCTCCCTGGTCAAGGAAGGCCGCTTCCGCGAAGACCTGTATCACCGCCTGAACGTTATCCATCTCCACTTACCCCCTCTGCGCGACCGTCGTGAGGACATTCCACTCCTCCTGGTCCATTCCATGGAACGCTTTTGCCAGGAGAACACCAAACCGTTGCGGCAGTTCACTCCGGCGGCGATGAAGCTGCTCATGGATTACGACTGGCCGGGAAACGTCCGCGAACTCGAAAACGTCGTCGAACGCGCCGTTGTTCTCTCTACCCAGGAGCGCGTCGATGTGGACCTCCTGCCTGATTCTTTTCGCAGCAAGGAGATCGTCCGCGGTGTGCGCCTGCAGCTCTCGGAGTTTCTCCCGCCTTTGCCGGGCGAAGCGGGCTCGCGAACCGCGGCTGACAATCCCAAACCTTCTCTCTTTCAGATCATCGATGAGGTGGAGCGCCGCATCATTGTAGACATGCTGGAGCGCACGGGCTGGAATCAGACCGAGGCGTCGGAGCGCTTCCTGATCCCCCTTTCCACGCTCAATCAGAAGATCAAGCGGCTCGGCATTGATGTACGGCGGCGAGGTCGCGTGGACGAGAGCCCAGTTGCGTCCGTTGGCAAATAGAAGGCGGCCCTGTTCCAAATGGGAACGATGACCCCTTGCCACGTTCTCTTCTTCAATTTATTCTTGCATCTGCTTTTCCGTCTAGGCACAGTTACCCTCAGATGATCCTTCGCCTCTCCGATTCCCTCTCACGGGGTCTAGTGCTCGTTGCGGCCCTAGTGGTCGCCATCGTTGTGTCTTTTTTTGCCATTCGCATGGCCATTGCAGCGGGTGCTGCTGACGGAACAACGGCGAAAGACTTGGAATTGGCCGCGCGTCTGGAGCCGCGCAATCCGGAGTATTGGTACCGCCTGGGTCACTACCAGGAATTTAATCTCGAGGATCCGAATCCCGACCGCGCCTTGGACTCTTTCCATCGCGCCATCGCTCTTGACCCCCATTACCCCGAAGCGTGGCTCGATCTCGCCACCTCCTATGAATTGGACGGGAATACGGAAGCGACGCGCGATGCCTACCTGCACGCCAAGGAAAGCTACCCTGCTTCCGCGGAAGTTGCCTGGCGCTATGGAAACTACCTTTTGCGCGCGGGTGATCTGGCGCACGCTTTTGAGGAACTGCATCACGCGCTGCAAGCCGATCCTCACCGTGCCGCTGCGGCCTTCTCCCGCGTCTATCGGGCAGACACGAACATCGACGATATCCTCACCAAGGTTCTGCCCGCCCAAGCGAATGTTTACGTTGATGTCATCGAGGAAGCCAGGAGCGCCAATCAACTGGGCGTGGCCCAGGAAGTCTGGGCGCATCTTGTGACCCTGCACCCGCATCTCGAGACTCGCGATTTCTACAGGCTTGTTGATACGCTCCTGGCAGCTGGGGAGGACGCCGATGCACGGCGCATTTGGGATCAGGGAATTGCCACCCAGAATCTGCCTCCACTTCTGCAACCGCAAGGTTCCGTCATCTGGGATCCGAGTTTTGAATCCGGCCTCAGCAACTTTTCCTTCGCCTGGTACTTTCAACCCATTGTTCAGGGAGTGCGCACGACGTTCGACGGCACCCAAAAGCTTTCGGGGACGCAGTCACTGCGCATTTCGTTTGACGGCAAGCAAAATCCAAATCTGGACGTCGCCTGCACCTTTGGGATCGTCGCGCCGGGCACACGTTACCTCTTTTCTGGCTGGATCAAAACACAGGAACTCACCACAAATCAGGGCATTTCATTCCGTCTGCGCGGCTTCGGCAAGGACTCCGCTTCCCCGGTGGACTCGCGTGAAATTCATGGCACCACGCCGTGGACCGTTATCGATATCCCTTGGACGGCCGGTCCGGAGATTCGCCGCGTCCAGGTCTGTGTGCGCAGGGATCCCAGTGATAATCCGGACGTGCGCATCTCCGGCAACGCCTGGGTCGATGACGTCACTCTCGTGCCGCAATCCCTGGAGCCTCGCCAGCCATGAGACTCTTCCGCCTGGCCGTCTTTGCTCTCCTGGCTTTCAGTGTTCTTGCCTATGGATGCGTGGAGGAATGGTCCCAGGCAGTCCTTGAGATTTGCCTGGCCTGGCTTCTGGTGTTGTGGGCCATCCGGCAATACCGGCGGCGTTCCGAACAAGTTGTGCTCTCGCCTCTGTTCGTGCCCTTGGCCACTCTTGCACTTCTGGTTTTTGCGCAGATGGCATTTCATACCACGTTGTCCCTTTATCACACGCGCGTGGAGCTGCAGCTCCTGGTGGCCTACCTGACCCTGCTGTTGCTGCTGACGCAAGCCTTCTACCGCTCCAGGCATTTACGCGGGCTGGTCTGGTTTCTGATGTCCTTGGGATTTTTCGTTGCGATCTTCGGCATCCTCCAACACCTCACATTTAACGGCAAGCTCTACTGGTTTCGTGTGATGCGCTATGGCGGGCTTCCTTTTGGACCCTACGTGAACCGGAATCACTTCGCGGGTTTTGCGGAGCTTCTGATCCCGATTGCCCTGGTGCCCTTGGTCCTCGGAAAAGTCCGCCGGGAGCGGCTATTCCTGGTGGCGTTGTTTGCGCTGGCGCCCATCGTGGCGCTGCTACTGTCGGCTTCGCGAGGGGGCATCATCAGCCTGGCCGTCCAGATCGTCATTCTTTTTCTCTTGCTGCTGGTGCGGCGCGTCCGCAGCAAGAACATCCTGGTGGGCGGGATGGTAGTCTTGTGCGCCGTTTTAGCGGTCTCCTGGATCGGCGTCCATCAGGTCCTGCAACGTTTCACGGGATACCAGTCCCTGGAAGTCACCGAGGCAAAACGCGCGGCCATGCGCCGAGACACCTGGGCAATCTTTCTCGACCACCCTCTCATCGGCACGGGGCTCGGTACGCTTCAGATGGTCTTTCCACGATACGACTCGCTTTATGACGGCAAGATCATCAACCACACTCACAACGACTATCTGGAGGCGCTGGCGGAAACGGGCGTACTGGGTGGCCTGTGCTGTGTCTGGTTTCTGGGGGTCCTCTTACTCGATTCCTTGCGGGGATTGGCGGAACTCGGCAGTTCCTTCGGCGCCTCCCTGAACTTGTCCGGCCTGGTGGGATGTTGTGGGCTGCTCATTCACAGTTTGGTGGACTTTAACCTGCACATACCTGCCAACGCGCTGCTGTTTGTCGTGGCTGCGCATCTGGCAACGGTACGACTGCAACCCACTCCGCCGGGGCGAACTGCAGGGGATTCAGCGGCTCGGATAGAAGCGAAAACACTAGGCGGGTCCCGGCCTACAAACGGTATAATACCTGAAGGGGGTCAGTCATCCTGATGGTTGCAGTGCGAGTTGCGAACCGCGCGTTGTGGGTGTGCGCAGTCATGCTGGCTGGCACGCTCGTGCTCGCTCCCCGCGTTATTGCACAGGGCGCGCCTGTCCTCGAAACCCCCCAGCAGACCAATGATCGTATTCGCAATCTTTCGATGGGAGCGAAATCTGGTCCCCACGAATACGTTATTGGGAATGGCGACCTTTTGGACATCTCCGTGTTTGATGTACCAGAGCTGACTCGCGAATTGCGGGTAAGCCAATCGGGCACGATTGGTATTCCTCTTGTACCGATTCGTCTCCGCGTCGCGGGCCTTACGGAAGTCCAGGCGGAGCAGAAGATCGCCGAAGTTCTGGAAGCCAATGGCCTGGTAAGTCATCCGGAAGTCGGTGTCACGGTGAAGGAGCACAAGAGCCGGCCTATCACGATCGTCGGGGCCGTCCCGCACCCGATGGTTTACGAAGCGGAACGCAGCGTTACCTTGCTCGAAGCCTTGGCTGAAGCCGGCGGCGTCAGCGGCGATGCCGGCGACACGGTTATAGTATCGCGCGCTCATTCCGCAACATTTATTGAAGTCACCAATCCCGCGATGTCCGCCAACAATCCCGCACCAGGCTCGGGCGAGCCTCCTGAAATTGATGCGTCTACTGGCGCAACTCCCACTGCGGAAGTTAAGAAGAGCGCCGCGCCGGGTTCCTCTGTGTTTCCTTCTCCTGCGCCGATGTCTCAGAACGCGGCGGCTCCCCCAGCCGAAGGCAATCCGCCGCCAGCACAAAATTCGGCGTCCGCGAGTCTCATCACCGTCAATTTGAATGAACTCCTGGAAACGGGGGACCTCCGCAACAACATCGTCCTCCAGGATGGCGATGTGATTACGGTTCCTCACGCGGGCATTGTCTATGTTCTCGGGGCGGTGAACCGTCCCGGTGGATTCGTGATCTCTAACGATCGCACACAATTCACCACCCTTAAGGTGCTTTCTCTCGCCGGGGGTCTCACAAAGATCGCCAAGCTGAATCACGCCGTAATCATTCGCAAGGACGATCAAGGCAAACAGACGGAAACGGAAGTTGACCTGAAGAAGGTTCTGAATCGCGAAGCCGAAGACCTACAACTGCACGCCAGCGACATTCTCTACGTTCCCGATGACCGGACAAAAGCAGTGCTGCTAAGTGCCGTGGCATTGGGAGTTGCCGTGGGCACTGCGGTAGCCATCTACCGGGTCGCTTATCAATGAGAGAGTTGGGATGAACGAAGACTCAAGAATAATGCCGCGGGACCCCGGATCGAATGGATCCGTTGAACTATTCAGCCCCGCCTCCCGATTTCCCCACATTGATCTCTCCCCGCGCGAGCCCCATCTCTACGACTACCTCCTGATCCTGCGCAAGCATCAGTGGCTGATCCTTTCCTTCCTGCTCACGGTTGTGACCATCGTAAGTGTCGCCACCTTCCGTATGCGCCCGGTGTATATCGCCACGGCCAGAATCGAGATCGACCGCGAGAACACCAATATTCTGCCCTTCCAGGGCAGCGATTCGTACGACTACATGATGGATCTGGAAAACTACATCGAGACGCAATCCAAGATTCTTACCAGCGAGACGCTTGCCCTGCAGACTATCCGCAACAGCGGCCTTGCCTCTAATCCGGACTTGGCCAGCGGCAACGGGCCTTCGGAGGCCATTGCCACCGGGAGTCTCAAAAACCAGAAGCGCCCTCCGGAGATCAGCGCCTTTCTCGGCAGCCTCAGCGTCAGGCGTGTTCCCAACAGCAGTTTGATGGAAGTGAGTATCGAGTCCACTGACCCGCAGCTTGCCGCGCGCATGGTCAACACCCATCTGGACACTTACATCGAGGAGAATTACCGCAGGAGCTACGAAGCCACCACACAAGCGTCACGTTGGCTTGCCGGCCAGCTCGACGAACTAAAAATAAAGGTGGAAAAGTCCGAAAACGCGCGCATCGAGTACGAGCGCCAGAATCAGATCTGGACCGTCGACGACAAGCAGAACATGACCACCCAGCGCCTCGGCGAGTTGAACAAGGAACTTACCGACGTGCAAAGCGACCGCATCAAGAAGCAAGCACTCTACGAATTTGCCAAGTCCGGTGAACTCGAGGCCGTTCCCCAGTTGCGCAATAACGCCGTCCTTCAGGAATTGCAGAGAAGGCGCGCTGATCTATCCATCCAATACACCGACGCCGTCAACCAATACGGTCCGAACTTCCCCAAGGTCCAGCGCATCCAGGCTCAGATGAAGGATGTGGATGAGCAGATCACCCATCAGAGCAAGGGCATCATCGTCGAGCTGGAGAACGACTACAGAGCCGCCCTGCAATTGGAAGAGCTTCGCAGCAAGGCCCTCGACCAGCAAAAAGCCGATACAAACGTCATGTCGGAAAAGATGGTGCAATACAATATCCTCCGCCGCGAAGCCGAGGCCAACAAAGCCCTCTATGAGGGGCTTCTGACCAAGCTCAAGGAAGCCGGCATCTCCGCGGGTTTGCGCTCTTCCAATGTGCGCATTATCGATCCCGCCATGATCCCCTCCACGCCCGCGCGGCCCGCTAAAGCGCGCAACATTGCCCTGGCCTTTCTGGTTGGGCTTGTCGGCGGAATCGGATTGGCGCTTCTCCGCGAGTATCTCGACAACACCGTGAAGACTCCCGATGACGTCGAAACGCTGGCCCGCTTGCCTTCCCTTGCGGTGGTGCCCGCCTTCGGCGATGGCGCTTCCACCAAGAAGCGAGGAGGTCTCCTCTCGGGGGCTTCCTCGAACGGCCACGACAAACGCATTGAACTCGTCGCCCAGCACTTGCCGAAATCGCAAGTCGCGGAGGCGTTCCGCGCGCTGCGTACCGCTCTCCTGTTATCGCAGCCGGATCATCCTCCGCAGGTAATCCTGGTGACCAGCGCCCTGCCGCGCGAAGGCAAAACTACGGCCGCGGCCAACCTGGCCGTGACCCTCGCCCAGTTGGGCGATAAAACCGTTCTTATCGATGCAGACCTGCGCAAACCGGGCATCGGCCGCTTGTTGAATCTGGGGACAGGAAAGTATGCAGGGTTGAGCTCGTATCTCGCCGGCGTCTCTTCTCTAGATCTGGTCACTGTTCCGCATCCCGCGATCCCCAATCTCGCCGCGATTCCCACCGGGCCTCTGCCGCCGAATCCCGCGGATCTGTTGTCCTCGCACAGACTCACGGATGCCATCGCGGAGTTGCGCACAAAATATAAATTCATTGTCATTGACTCGCCGCCAGTCATGGCCGCCACCGATGCTGTGATTCTCTCCGTGCAGGCCGATGGCGTGCTCCTCGTTGTTCGCAGTGGCGAGACTCCCAAGGAAGCCTTTACACGCACACGCGACCTGCTCACCAGCGTCAAGAGCCATCTGCTGGGAGTGGTGCTCAATGCCGTCGACGCGAGCGCTCCGGATTACTACTATTCGTACCGGTATTACCCCTATTCTTACGGCTATGGTCCCCAGGAGGCCCTGGATCCGCTCAGCGAAGAGTCCCCTGCACGCGCCACGGTCCATTCTTCGGACCGCGACGATTCCGAGAAACTCTAAGGAGGCTGCGTGCGCTATCTCATTACCGGCGGCGCTGGTTTTATCGGGTCGCACTTGGCGGAGCGGCTACTCAAGCAGGGCGAACGCGTCGTGTTGCTGGACAATCTTTCCACCGGCAGCATGGAGAATATCCGCCACCTGAAGGGTTCCGAACACCTGGAGTACCACCTCGACGGCATCGAGAACCGCCAGCTCCTCGCCGAGCTCGTCGATGATGCCGACGTCATCATTCACCTGGCTGCTGCTGTCGGGGTGAAACTCATCGTGGAAAGCCCCGTCCGTACCATCGAAACCAATGTCAACGGCACGCAGCTCATCCTCGAAGCCGCCTGCAAAAAAAAGAAGCTCCTTTTGATTGCCTCTACTTCCGAGGTCTATGGCAAGAACACCCAGGTGCCTTTCCATGAGGACGCCGACCTCGTTCTTGGTCCTACCACCAAGGGGCGCTGGAGCTATGCCGCCTCCAAGGCCCTCGACGAATTCCTGGCGATCGCCTATTGGAAGGAGAAAAAGCAGCCGGTCATCGTGGTGCGCTTCTTCAATACGGTAGGGCCGCGGCAGACCGGCCGCTATGGCATGGTGCTGCCGAATTTCGTGCAGCGCGCCCTGAAAAATGAGCCGATCGAAGTATATGGGGATGGCAAGCAATCCCGTTGCTTCTGCGACGTGCGCGACACCGTCGAGGCTCTCCTCCGCCTCATTCCCCTGGAGCGGGCCATCGGGGAAGTCGTGAACATCGGCAACACCGAGGAAGTCACCATGGAAAATCTTGCCAAAATCGTCAAACAGCGCACCGGCAGCTCCTCTCCCATCCAGTTCGTCCCCTACGACAAGGCTTATGAGCCCGGCTTCGAAGACATGATGCGCCGCGTGCCTTGCATCGACAAGCTCCACGCCCTTACCGGATTCCGCCCGCAGACCAGCCTCGTGGAAATCATCGACCGGGTTTCCGCCTATTTCCGCCAGGAGGACGGGCTCCTCCCTGCCCCACCTGCGGCCAAGCGTTCTATTGCCTGAGTGTAATAATGACAAGTCTGTTATGTTTTCGGGGATGACGCGCAAGCGTATTTCCTGTAGTATTCTTCAAGTTGTTTCCGCTTTCCAGCCGCGTGTCCCGCTGTGCTCCGCGCGCGTGGAAGGCGGCAGGCCGAGTTCATCGTCCCGGATGGAAGCTTGTGAATTGAACGCCGAGTCCCAAAATCAAACACGCAAGTACGAGCGCTTTTTGTTTTTGCTTTTCCTGCTCACCCTCCCGCTCATGAATCCATGGGTGCGCGGCGATGGCGTGGGCTATTACGCTTACGCCCGCGCGCCACTGATTGAGCACAGCCTGGACTTCACCCATGACTACCAGTCTGCCAATCCGAGCTTTCGCGCGGACCATGTCGATTCCGCCGGCCTGCCCCGCGCCGAATTTCGTACGTCTTCCGGCCATCTCGATAATCATTTCACTGTTGGCCCCGCCATTCTGTGGTCACCATTCCTGCTTATCGCGCACGCGGGCGTCCTGCTTGCCAGGGCCCTTGGTTCTTCCGTTGTCGCGGACGGCTTTTCCGCTCCCTACCGCTACGCCATGGCCTTCGGCACAGCTTTCTACGGTTTCATCGCACTTTTGCTTTCCTTCCGTCTGGCTTGCCGCTACCTTCGGCCTCTCTGGTCGTTCCTGGCGACAATCGCGATTTGGTGGGCGAGTTCCCTGTCCGTATACATGTACTTCAATCCGTCGTGGTCCCATGCGCACTCGGCCTTCGTGGTTGCTCTTTTTCTGTTCTATTGGGATTCCACGCGGGAGAGCCGCACGCTGCCGCAATGGCTGCTTCTGGGTCTCATCGTTGGGCTGATGCTCAACGTGTATTATCCGAATCTAATGGTGCTCTCCATCCTGCTCCTGGAAGCGTTTGGGCAATACGCACAGGCCATTCGTTCCGGCACTGCTGCCTCTCCCACTTCCACTCAACTCCTGGCACGACATCTTCTCTTTGGCCTGGTCGTCTGCCTTGTGCTTCTGCCCACCTTCGTTTCGCGCTGGATCGTCTACGGCGGACCGTTCGAAACCGGGTACTTGTCGCTGCGAGATTTCCTCTGGAGCGCTCCGGTGTTCTTGCAGGTTCTCTTTTCTTCCAACCACGGTCTCTTTTCCTGGACACCGCTGCTGGCCATCGCTTGCCTCGGGCTGATCCTTGCCGCTATCCGCATTCCGCGTATCGGTGTGCCCCTTTTCGTCGCCAGCGTGGCCTTTTATCTCTTCATAGCGTTTTACCCGGACTGGGCCGGCATCTCCTCCTATGGCAACCGCTTCTTCATCTCCCTGACCCCGATGTTCATTTTAGGTTTGGCCATGCTGCTGCAACGATTTGCCGCCCTTTTCTCGAGTTCCCGCGCCGCCGCTCTCGCATCGTCCGGAGTCCTGGCGTGCTTTGTCTTATGGAATCTCGGCTTGATCTACCAGTGGGGTACGCATCTCATTCCTGCGCGGGGCCCCATCTCCTTCCGTCAGGCGGCCTACAATCAGTTCATGGTCGTCCCAGGCGAGATGAGCCATCAATTGCGTTCCTATTTCTTCAGGCGCAGCGATCTGATGCGCCAGATTGAACAGCGGGATGTGGAGCAATTGAAGAAAAGGGCGCAGCCCTGAAATCCCGGCTAAACTAGCAATCCTGCCGCCCAGCAAATTCGCCCGGTTCCGTTCCCTGTGCCCATTTCTGTTAATCTGACAGGAGCACCACATCGCGTTTCTGATGCAAAGCGTCTCATGGCTACGGTGACTTCCAATCCACCTGTTGCGGCCCCGCTGGGGAGCTCCCCCGCCGGCCCATTTACCGTGCGGATTGAGCCGCCGCGCGGCTGGTTTGCGCTGCATCTCCGGGAGCTCTGGGACTATCGCGAACTGCTTTATTTCTTCGTCTGGCGGGACGTTAAAGTCCGCTACAAACAGACCGTCATCGGCATCCTGTGGGTTGTGCTGCAACCCCTTCTCACCATGCTGGTTGCCACACTCTTTTTTGGCAGGCTCGCCAAGCTCCCCTCTCAAGGCCTCCCTTACTCCGTGTTCTGTTTTGCCGGCCTCGTGCCATGGACCTACTTCTCCTCCTCCCTGCTCAACGTCACCAACGTCGTGGTCGAAAACCAGCGCGTCATTACCAAGGTCTATTTCCCGCGCCTCATCCTTCCGGTTTCCGCCGCGCTATCCGGCCTGGTTGATTTTTCCATTGGCTTCCTGGTGCTTTTCATTTACACGTTGGCGTTCGGCATCCACCCTACGTTCGCGATCCTGTTCGTTCCCGTGCTCCTACTGCTCGCCATCCTCACCGTCCTCGGCGTGGGCCTCTGGCTTTCCGCCCTCAACGCCCTGTACCGGGACGTTCGCTATTTGATCCCCTTCATCATCCAGTTCTGGACGCTCGCTTCGCCCGTCTACTATTCGAGCCAGCTTGTTCCGCAGCGCTACCGCTGGCTTTATGGCCTGAACCCCATGGCTGGCGTCATTGATGGCTTCCGCTGGGCGCTGACGGGCCGCGGCCCCGCGCCCAGCTCCGTCCTGATCGCCTCTGTCGTCATGGTTTTGTTCGCCGTGGTTGGGGGCCTGGCCTTTTTCAATCGCATGGAAGGGAGCATCGCCGACCGCGTATGAGCAAGCCGGTCATCCAGACTGCGGGCATCAGCAAACGCTACCGTCGCGGCTTGCCCGGTTCGAGCGGCCTCCTGCGCGATTCCCTCGCGCGGACTCTCCGCTCGCCACTCTCGGTCTTCCGCCGCGCGAACCAGGAAACCTTCTGGGCCCTCAAGGATGTTTCCCTGGAGGTTCGCGAAGGCGAAGTTCTTGGCCTCATCGGCCGCAACGGCTCCGGCAAGACCACCTTGCTCAAGATTCTCTCGCGCATCACGCAACCCACCGCCGGCTGGGCGGAAATTCACGGGCGCGTCGGCAGCTTGCTCGAAGTGGGCACCGGCTTTCACCCGGAACTCACCGGGCGCGAGAACGCCTATCTCAGCGGCGCCATCCTCGGCATGAAGCGCCAGGAGATTGCACGTAAATTCGACGCCATCGTCAGTTTTGCCGAGCTCGAAAAATTCATTGATACGCCCGTAAAACACTATTCCAGCGGTATGTACGTGCGCCTCGCCTTCGCCGTTGCCGCCCACCTCGAGCCGGAGATTCTCCTCGTCGATGAAGTCCTCGCCGTCGGCGACATCAACTTCCAGAAAAAGTGTCTCGGTCGAATGGGTGACATTGCTCGCGGGGGCCGCACTGTCATTCTGGTTAGCCACAATCTCGGTGCAATTAGCCGGCTCTGCGAGCGCGTCATTTGGCTGGACTATGGCGAATTGAAAATGGATGCGGCGGTGGCGGCGGTTATCAGCGCCTACCAATTGCAAGGATTCACACATCGTGCCCAGTGGACTCGCCCGGCATCGGATACTCCAAACGGAGAAGTGAGGATAACTTCGGTCTCCTTGAAATCACCAGATGGTCAGTACTCAAGCCTATTCAGAGGAGACCAGCCAGTTACGGCTGAGATTAAATACCAGATCCGCAGGGCTCTGTCAGGTTGCCAGATTGGCACGCGAATTCTTAATTCAGAAGGCGTTGTCGTTTTATCAACTAGTGACGCTGATCATCTCGGAGTGTCCGCAACCCCGAAAGAGCCGGGACGTTATCAGGCTGCCTTCCAAATTCCAGGGGGAATGCTTGCGCCAGGATCGTATTCGGTGGTAGTGGCCGCCCACCTGCCACAAAGACATGTGTACGACGTGGTGGAACCGGAAGTGGCATTTGAAGTGACAGAGGAGGGCTCTTTGGCTTCGCTCGACGGGAGGTTAGGGCTTGTAGCGCCGCTTTTGCACTGGGAAACCTTAGAGGACACCGAAACGAGATGATCCATTTTCGGCATCTTCTTCATCCGCTCCAGACGGTACGGATGGGGCTTACCAGATTGAAGACAAAACCTCTGGAGACGCTTCCCGGTTGTCCAGACTTGTTTCTGGTGTACAGGGATTTGCTTCAAAACCCCGAAGTACGGCGGCGGCCAGGGGGCTGGGAATACCGAGGCACGTTCTATCCGGATTACCTTACCGTCGGCGGAGCCGGCCACGCCATTTTTCGTGAGGCACTGAAGTATTGCCGAGGGAAAGGAATTGACGTCGGGGCCGGCCTATGGCCGCTGCCCGGAGCGACTCCGATTGATATTTGGCGAGGACCTTGGGGCATCCAGAACAATCTCCGATGTCGCTGACGGTTCGTTGGATTTTGTCTTCAGTTCCCATTGTTTGGAGCATAACGTGGAGTGGGAAACGATTCTACGAGAATGGATATTGAAGCTGAAAGTCGGTGGAGTTGCGTTCCTCTATCTCCCTCATCCTGACTGCGGCATTTGGGAGGTGGGCTCACCTTTCGTTGGCGCGGAACACAAATGGACCCCCACGCCGATGATCATCAAGTCTGCCCTGGTCCAGATGGGTTGCGAAGTCGTGGCATTTGACGACGGCCCGGACGCAATGTTCAGCTTTTGGTGCTGCGCACGGGAAAGACCTTGAAAAAGAACCCCAACATCTCCGTTCGTCTCGGCTTCTTCGATTTCGTTCCACAAGAAGACCGATGCTTGAAGTTTGCTTCGAAGTATCATCCAGCGCTCTCCGACTTGACGAAGCTCTTCCGCGAATCCGGCATTGAGACCCTCCTGGATCACTCACGCCTTCTGGTTCTGTCAGAACTAGTCGAACTCGCCTCCTCCGAGACCCACGGTGATCTTATCGAATTGGGTGTATACAAAGGTGGTAGCGCGGCGGTGGCCGGTTGGAAGCTCCGCAGGGCCCACCGCGAACGCACCGTTCATCTGTGCGACACCTTCGCGGGCATGTCGGACACGCTCGACTGGGAATTCCACGAAAAAGGTGACTTCGCCGACACCTCTCTCGAAGCCGTCGCCGCAAGGCTCGCCGGCGTTCTCCCGGCCTTCCCTTTCCGCTTCCATCGCGGGCTCTTTTCCGAAACCTTGCCCACGCTGGTCGATCAGCGCTTCTGCTTCGCCCACGTGGACGCGGACCTGTACCAAAGTGTCCGCGAAGCCTGCGAATTCGTCTATCCTCGGATTGCCAAGGGCGGAATAATTCTGTTCGACGACTACGGCGCTTCCACCTGTCCTGGGGCGAAAAAGGCTATCGACGAATTCTTCTCCGATAAGCTCGAAAAACCCACGCATGTCTCGAGTGTGGCCTACGCCGTACGCATCGGTAGCCCGTCGACCGATTTTCATCGGATTGTTAGGAGTAGAACACTGGGAAAGGGTTTGCTTAGAGCGGCGCTCCTGGCGCCCCGCCGGGTTGCCGGGCAGGCATTGCGCTACGTCACGGAGCGATTGGCGTCTCCGAAAGCCACAAAGATCCTGGCCATGCCGTTACTCCCGCGGAGTTCGCGCAGCACGAAGTTGGAGCCGGGCGTAGCGGACGCGCGAAGTATTCTCGTGGTGCGCTTGGACACTATCGGTGATCTGGTCTTGATGAGTCCTTTTTTGAGGGAGTTGCGACGGTCGAGTCCGAGCGCATGGATTACACTGGTTATTGATCCACGCTTCGCCAATCTTGTGGAATTATGTCCTCATGTGAATGAAGTGGTGAAGTTTGATCCGCACTATTACGGTCGCAGGGGGAGGCTCGAACTGCATCGGCGGGCACTTGCATTGGCAAGGGACCGATTGTGGCCGCGGAAGTTTGATCTTGCTTTGCTGCCTCGTTGGGACGTCGATTACTATCACTCGGCCTTCGTTGCCTATTTTAGCCGTGCCGGGAGCCGCATTGGATACTCCGAGAGAACCCTCCCGTCAAAAGAGCAGCTTAATAGGGACTTTGACTGTCTATTCACACGAACTCTCGATGACAGAACTTCAAAACACGAGGTCGAACGCAATCTAGCTTTTCTCCGCAATGTAGGGGGAGCCGTCATCGATGACGGTCTTGAACTCTGGCTTAGTGACGAGGACCGAGAGTCAGCCCAACACGCGCTATTGTCGCGGGGAATTGGCACGAATGATGTACTCGTCGGTATTGGTGTCGGTGCCGGGCATCCCAGACGTATATGGCCGCTCAAGCGATTCATTGAATTCGGCCATTTTCTGAAGGACAAGTTTGGGGCACGGATCCTGATCTTTGGTGGACTTGAGGATCGAGATGAAGCGCTTCGACTGCAAGTGGAACTCGGAAATGCCGCAATTAACTTTGCTGGCGAGACAACGCTCCGTCAGACGGCCGCCTTCTTGCAACATACAAAACTAATGGTTGCGAATGACAGCGGCCCGATGCATATAGCCGCGGCAGCGGGCAGCTCCGTCGTGGAGTTATCGTGTCACCCTACTGCGGGAGATGTCCTACATGCGAATTCCCCGGCGAGGTTTCATCCTTGGAACAAAAACCATGTGGTGCTGCAGCCTCGGAAAGCCTCTGGACCTTGCACAAGATCCTGCGAGTGGCACGGCGCCCATTGTATCCTTGGCGTATCTGTTAATGCCGTCAGTGAGGCAGCGACAGCATTGCTCACGAGTGCCCACTAGTGGCCTGTACGAACCGATTGTGTACTGATATGGCGCGATGGATCGGCATATTTCCACTTCATGGTACGGGGCGATTTGTTGTACTGAGGGATGTATCGCAAGAGCCTCCTCTTCAGATCAGAGACGGAAGTGAATACGCCTCGCGCAATGACGTGCATGCAGCGGGTTTGCGCAAGGAATTGCTCGAGTCCTTGCGCAGGCGGAAATCTGTCCGGCGTCACTGGCTGGATCAATGAAGTGCGCTGACGCCGTGCGCAATCAGGGAAATACGGATTTTGAGGTGCGTGAGCGGTGATCACTTTCTTTTCTACACCGAAGCCCTTCGCCGGGCATATTGACGCGATCCAGCGCAACGCGCTCCGCAGTTGGCAGCGCGTCCACCCGGATGCGGAAATCATCCTTTTCGGGGACGATGCCGGCGCCGCCGAAGTTTGCCGCGAACTGGGCATCCGCCATGTGCCGCAGGTGCGCAGGAACCCCCACGGCACGAAGTATCTTGCCGGCATTTATGACCAGGCGCAAGAACTTGCCCGGCACGAAATTCTTTGCCATGTGAATTGCGACATCCTGCTGCTCGACGATTTCGGCGCGGCTCTACCGCGCGTCGCTCGCCAATTCGATGCCTTTCTGATGGCCGGACGCCGCTGGGATGTGGATATTCGCGAGCCCCTTGATTTCAACCGCTCCGATTGGCCCGCCCAGGTCCGGGATCTTGCTCTTCGCACGAACCGCCAGCGGCCTTCCCAATGGGTAGATTATTTTGCCTTTCGCAAGGGCCTTTTCCGCGAGCGCATTCCGGAATTCGTGATTGGCCGCCCCGGTTGGGACAACTGGCTCCTCTGGTACGCGCGTTCTTCCGGAGCGGCGCTGGTTGACGCCTCCGCGGTCGTTTGTGCCGTGCACCAGAATCACGATTACGGCTATCATCCAGAGGGAGAGAAGGGCGTTTGGGAAGGCGAGGAAGCTCAGGAGAATTACAAACTCCTCGAAGGCCACCGGAAATTCGCCACGCTCGAAAATGCCACGCACCTCTTGCGAGCTGATGGCCTTCATCGCAATTACCGTCACTGGTTCGTGCAAGCCAGGCGCCGCGCCGCCGATTCCCTCTCTCCAGCGTGGTTCCGTCTTCTCGATGTCACCCGTCCCATCCGCCAGCGGTTAGGTCTGCGCAAGAAAGGAAGCTCCTCCGTATGAAGACAATTCTCGTCACCGGCTCCAGCGGCCTGATTGGCTCGGAAGCCGTCGAGCACTTTGACCGTCAGGGCCACGCGGTCCACGGCCTGGACAACAACATGCGCCGCGTTTTCTTTGGCGATCCCGGAGACACCACCTGGAACCTCGATCGCCTTCGCCGCATTTGCAAAAACTTCACACACCACAATGCCGACATCCGCGACCGCATCGCCCTCGAGGCTCTTTTCCGTTCTCAGCGCTTCGATCTCATCGTCCATTGCGCCGCGCAGCCTTCCCACGACAAGGCCCGCGACATCCCCATCCTCGATTTCGAGGTCAACGCCCTCGGCACCGTCAATCTTCTGGAAGCCACGCGCCTTCATTGCCCCGAAGCGGTCTTCGTTTTCATCAGCACCAACAAGGTCTATGGCGACGCTCCCAACGAACTCCCTCTCAAGGAGCTCGAAACGCGCTGGGAATACGCTCGTCCGGAGGATTATGACGGCATTGGCGAAACCTGCCGCATTGACCGCACGCTCCACTCGCTTTTCGGCGCTTCCAAAGCGGCCGCCGACCTCGTGGCCCAGGAATACGGCCGCTATTTCGGCATGAAGGTGGGCATCTTCCGCGGCGGCTGCCTGACCGGCCCTTCGCACTCCGGCGTGGAGCTCCACGGCTTCCTGTCGTATCTCGTGAAGATCGCCATCACCGGCGGCACCTACTCGGTCTTCGGCTATAAGGGCAAGCAGGTGCGCGACAACATCCACAGCCACGATGTCGTCCGCGCCATCGAAGAGTTCGCCGCCAATCCGCGCCCCGGCGAAGTCTACAACCTCGGCGGTGGCCGCGAAAACAGCGTTTCCGTCCTCGAAGCCATCTCCAAGATCGAACAAATGTCCGGCAAAAAAATGAATTGGAAGTATGTGGATCAGAACCGCATCGGCGACCACATCTGCTACATCTCCAACCTCGCCAAGTTCAAGTCCCACTACCCCAACTGGCGCATCACCGTCCCTCTCGACGAAATCCTCCGCCAGATCATCGCCAGCCAGTCCGCCAGAACAGGAGAACCCGCCGCCAGATGATCGTCGGTTGTAATCCTCAGTTGGACGATGGGAGCGCCACGACGCTTCAATCCTTCCGCTTTGATCAGTTGTGCTCGCGGGCCGGTGCTCTGGTAACAGATTCATTCTTGCGCTTGCATAATCATTTGGGAGAAGCTATTATTACCGTTTTTCTGAATCATTTTTTGGCTTTGCTTGTGGGATTGGTATGGAAGAGGTAAAAGAGCCAATAATTGAAAGTTCTTGGGCTTGGCGGAGCCTTCCTTCCTGGTTCGTTGAGCTTTGGAATGTTTGGATTCTGGTCGTATTTTTCTTGATTCGCGTACTCGGCTCGCGCGCTGCGCACTACCTCCTGAGTTGGTATCGCCACTCAAGATGAGACTCTCCCCAGCCATCTTCGCGAACATCCTGCTTATTGTTGCGGCTTTCGGGGTTGGTAGCCTCTTTTCCGGGCTCATTCCTCGATCCTTCCAGAGAGCTGATCGTCTCGCGGCAATTCTTCTTGCGGGGCTCGGCTCTCTTGGCACGCTCTTTTTTCTTGTGGGCATGGTCCGCTTCTCCCGCCCTGTCGTTCTGGCAATTCTCGCTCCTGCCGCCTTGCTCGGCATTCGGGCCTTCTTGAAAGCGGCGAAGCGACAGTCCACACCCTTTCGTCTGGCACTCTGCCCAATCATCCCAGTTCTGGTGGTAGCGATCGTCATGCTCGTAACCATGGTCGCCGGTCTGGCAGATCCCGTTGGCGACTTCATCACCTCGGATTCCATTGCTTATCACTACTTGGGTCCTCGCGTTTGGCTGCGCGACGGCGTCATTCATGTACTACCTGAGGAATGTCATGCTTCCTTCCCCGCGATTGTTGAAACTCTTTACGCCGCGCTCATGGCCACCGGCGGCCCGCGCGCTATGCCCCTCTTTGCTGTGTGGGATCTTGGACTGCTCCTTCTGGTGAGCTACGGATTCGCCTTGCGTCTGAAACTCGATTCCTCCGGCGCCTGGTGGGTCGTCGCGCTGGTCGCCACAATGCCGGCAGTTTATCGAGGATGTTATGGCGGCTATATCGACGGCATCCTGTGGTCCTTTGTGCTGCTTTCTTTTCGCCTGGCTCTCGATGCGGAAGGGCCGCAAAGCTATATTCTGTCGGGTCTCTTCTCAGGCTTGGCCATGGGCACCAAGTACCTCGGACTCATCTCCACATTGCTGATTCTTGCTTGTGCATTTCTTTTCCGCTTCCTGGGCGACAAAGAGAAAGCGTCCATCCTTCTCAAACATCTGGCGATGCTCGCGGCAGTCGCTTCCGTGATTGCTTCTCCCTGGTATCTGCGCAATTGGATCGCCCTGGGATCCCCAATTTATCCTCCTACCCCCGCCCTCAGCCACTACTTCGCAGCGAAGTATATGCCGCCGCAGTCAGTCGCCGCCGTAGCTGCCATGGTCGCCAGGGCAGGCCATGGCATGGGGCATGATTTCTTGAGCTTCTTGCTCCTGCCCTTTCGGTTGACCTTTCATCCGGCAAACTACTTGAATGGTGCGGGGGGAATGGGGCTCACTCTCTTGATGCTTGCGCCATTCGGCATCCTGATTTGCTGGCGCGACCTTTTCGTAAAAGTGACGGTGGTTTTCATGTTCTTCTCTGCGATTGCTTGGTTTGTCATCGAACAGGATGCCCGCTTTCTCATCGAGGTTTTCGTTATTCTCGCTGCTTTCGCAGTTTGGGGCTGGCGGTTCGTGGCCCGAAAAGCCCCTAGATTCGGGCCGCTTCTGGCAGGAGTCTCCGTTGCCTGTTCCATTCTCTACGGGCTCATCATGATTGTGCCGGCGAGAGCTCCTGACGTGCGCGCAGCGCTGTCTGTTACCTATGAACAGCAGCGCAGGTATCGGGAAATTCCCTTCCTTGAAAGTTACAACCGGCTCAATCAGGATCCCGCGGTGAGAAAAGTCCTGGTCCTTGAGCCTTTAGTCCCCACGTATTATCTGGAAAAAGACTACCTAAAACCTGTTGGTAGATTTGGCGAAGAAACACTGCCGCAGGGCACGGATCTAGGCGCAATCCTCAGCAATCTGTCCGCGCTGGGGATTACACATATCCTCGATGTGCAATACATGGGAAACGATTTCCGGCTTCCGGCGCAGCGCTCCGGCCTGATTCTTGTTCAGGAGCGCGAAGGTCAGCGTATTTACCGCGTGTCCCCCGCTCCGTAACTAACCGCTGCAACGGTAACCGCGCCCGCCGCGCCCGCTTCTCCGATTAGTGCGAAGTCTCTTCCTTCATCGTGACCAGAGAAAGCCTTCGGTACGGCTCCACCATCACGGATCGCACCGACGAGGCCACATGGCTCAGGTGCTGCGGCAACCAGTTATAACCATCCCCGGGTTCCTCCCCATAGATGAGAAATACCCGATGCGCGGACGTGAATCCTGCAAAGTCTCTCACCTGTAGCGGCATGTAATCGCGAAGAAGCACCACCTGCCTGTCAAACGTGTCGGTGCCCTGGTAATGAAGTTCTTTTTCTTCGTCCATTAAATAAAAAACCTGTTGGAAAAACGCTGGCGAAGCATAGTGCGCGAGCGGGGTGTAGGCCATGCCGCTGGAAACCACCACAGGCAGATCCCCGTAACCGCTGCTTTGCACGAATTTTTCGACAGCCGTCGCGGGGGACGCCAAGCGAAGCGAATGATTGGCGCGCCAGAAATTCAATTCACGAACTCCCACGCTGCTGAACACAAACAGAGCGAACAGCGCGACGACGGGCGGCCTCGCAAGTGACAGCGCACACCCCAAGGCAATGGCGATGCCTATCACCGCCGATAAGGCGTAGGCGTCCCTCATGCCGCCGTGCACGATCTTGACTAAACAGAAAGTGATAATCGGCAACGCCACCAGCGCCAGCAGCAGAGTTCCCTCCGCCACATCAGCGTCACGAACTTTTCCTTCGGAGGGATTGTTCGGCCTCAGCAACAGGTACGATCCAATCACTCCCGCAACCGCCAGAGCAAACACCGCCGCTCCAAAAGCCGAGTCAGTCAGAAAGTATGCACCATAGCTCGAGGGAAGGGAGGTGGCGGTATAAGTCGCGTACCTGTAATAGTGAGCGCCGTAGTAGGCCTTGAAGTTTGCCAGCAAAGGCCAGAAAAACACCAAGGGTATGGCCCCGCAGGCCAGGGCCAGCCAGACGCCCCAACGGAACTGCCGTGTCCGGAGGAGTACAACGGCTTCGGCCAGGCCAAAGGGTACAATCGCGAATACCGCGTAGTAGTGCAAGGCCTGCGCCAGCACCAAGCTGATTCCCAGCATCGCTGTCCAGAATCGCGATGGCAGGCGCTGGTAGCAGACCAGCGCGAACGCGATGCACGCCATGAGCATGCTGTATGGCCGTGCTTCCACCGCATATCTCTGAAACAGGATGGTTGACAGCAGCAGGAACGTACAGAGGAAGGCAATCAATTCGCCGCTGCGCTTTTTCACGAACACGAACACGCAAACCAGGGTGCAGAGGAACGCGAGAATCGCCGGCAGCCGCAGGGCGATCTCTTTGTTGTGGAAAAGGCTGCAAGCGACGCGCTCGACCACATAAAATCCCGGCGGTTGGCCATCCATGGCCCGCGCGAGGACCGCCCATAGGGCGCGCAAGGTTGGCTGGGAACTCACGGTCAAGGTGAACAGTTCGTCCATCCAAAGCGGCTTCGTCGCCGCCGCGGCCAATCCTCGCACGATAACGTAGATAACTAGAGCAACCATCAGCCCCAGAATCAGCTTCTTGGACGACGCAGGAAGCTCATGCCCCGCTGCCGCTGCGTTGTCCGCTCTAGGCGACGCGGTGAAAAACGCTTCGGTAGTGCTTCGGGCTGACCGAAATGTCCTCATCTACAATCCCCCGCGTACTCCCGCGAAAAAGTTCGATTTTTCGCTGCGGCTCCGCCGTCATGCGCCTGCCCCCGCCGGGATTGGCAAAATGCGAAATGGCATTTTTGAAGGGGCATGGGACACTCCCCCATACTGCCACTTTTGCGCGCTGCCTAGCCATATCCTCGATCGCAAATCACAGCGCGGTGCAGCCGTCGCATGAATGCAGAGCGAACAAGAAACCTGGCACAGATGCATTGGGGTGGTAGCCGAACTATCGGCCTCGAAGACCTTCGTGGTACGCTAGGCCAGGGTTGGAATCAAGTAGGAAGAAAAGTCTTGTCCAATAGTCTCCGAGTATGCCTTTACTGCGGGAATCAACATGTACGTCGAAGTAAGAAAAAAGAAGCTTTCGAGAAGGTCTTTCTGGTTCCGCTCGATATCCAGTGCTGTTGATCCTTGGACTGTGATTCCAGATATTTCGAACACTTTCGGCGGTCACCTAGCGGAGAGGCAGCATGAATTGGAATTGGGATTCTCCTGGAATCATAAGTTCATTACCTAAAATAATCGTCTCAGTATTTGCCCTCAGTATTGTTTCAGCACTTCTGTTCATATTTCTCGTGGACCGACCGGTCTACGACGACATATTTAACATTTTTGATATTAAGGCTTATGCCCACAGCGGAGTCACTGTTTCTACAGTCAGAGCTCAAAGAAACCCACCTGGGCCTGGGAGCTTCATTTGGATGGCGGCTGGTGTTCGCCTGTTGGGCGGCGGAGAACTGCGTGACGCGAGACTCTCAGTTCTATTTGCCTGGGTTTTGCTTGTCTCGGGCATACTTGTGGCTGCTCCCTACAGCAGATTTTCTCAACTCTGGTACGGCGCTCTTTTAGCCGCCTTAGTTTTTCCATATTCACTTACCGCAACTGCGACGTTGCTCACTGAAGGGCCCGCGTTGCTCTTTGCCATGTTGGGAACTCTTGTTTGGACGGAAGCAGTGTCGCAGCCAAAAGTCACTTCGACAGTTTTCGCTCTGGCTATTTTGGGAGGTTTAGGGATCGGGGCGGCGATAATCAGCCGTCAATACTACGTAGCGTTGCTGCCAGCGGCTGCTGTGCTTGCACTCTACCTATTAAGACAGCGAACCTCGGAAAGTAGAACGCTCTGGTTGGCTAGTATGACCCTTTCGCTGACAGTTGCTGTGATTCCCCTGCTTCTTTTGGTGGCTGTTTGGGGAAACCTATCAAGTCCTGGGATCGCCACAGGCACGTCGTATAAAAATTACCATGCCGGCGTGGGTTTGAATTTTCTCCGGCCACTGGCCGCAGCTTTCCGTACTGGGTTTTATCTCATTCCTTTGACCTTTCCCGTCATGAAGTGTGTGCGGTCCGGGCGGCGGTGGCGGGTGCTCCTGGTGGCAGCGATTATTGGGACCGTGGCGGTCCCATTCAGAACAGATCTAGTGGGTATTGGAGTTCTCCACTCACTTCTCAGATTTGCATTTCGGCTACCTGCGGCCGGAATCTTGGCCTTTGGGTCTATCGCCATACTGGTTGCCTACAACGCAATTATGTTGGGCTTGCTATTATGGGAGAAAAGGCAAGACGTGCTAGGGTGTCCCCCTGTAATCTTCGCGCTTCTCACAGTTCTGTTTTTTGTCGGGGAACAGTTCGGAGTCGGCGGAAACATTCCCTTTTACGATAGATACATTCTTCAACTTGCTCCCTTTCTGGGTTTGATCGCATTCTTTCTCATTCCCAAAGTGTCGTTGCCCCGAGCAGCGGCGTTGATGGGAATGTATTTACTGAGTCAAGAAATGTTGTGGAGGTTTTTGTTCATAAAATAGATGCGCCTGGCCACTCACCTTTGGAATAGTCATCCGATGGCCGTACTTGCGGGGTGAGCGTAGATGACACAATCTGGAGCACTACTTCTCCAGCGATGCGCCCGGAGCTTTCCTAGGTTTTCGATCCGGAACGGGCCAGGAACAACTGGTCACACGCGCTGCAGCGAAACGGCCGCACACGGAAAAGAAAGCACACCGCTTTTATGTAGAATCCTCGCCTTCTCTCCCGGCGCACTTCCTTGCTGCCACATTTTGGACAAACTCTCTTGCGGGCGATCGACGGCACTGGCATTTCAACTCTTCGCGATTTGCAAAACGGCCATCAAAGACGTGCCAAGCAATTTCTGCGGAATCGCTTCGCATTTGGCCAGCAAGCCCAGCGCCTTATTCATCCCCGGCGTGCGCGTATCGAGCCCAGGTGTGATGATCTTGCCCTGATCGTGGGTCCCCAACAGCCACAGTTTACGAAGCATCAGAGTCGGTAGGAGCGGCAGCCCCCAATACGTCCACCCTTCTACCTTGAACTGACTCCGCCCCGCACTCTCGCGCAACATCTGGATCGAGTAGCGCCGCACGTGGCCGACTGCCACATCGTAAGACGAATAAGCCCACTGCCCGGCTGGGACGTTGATCACCAGCTTTCCCCCCGGCGCGAGGTAAAACGCTAGGGCGCGCAAGAAGCGGTCCTCCTCAGTAATGTGTTCCAGAACGTCGAAAAGAAAAATCACATCAAACTGCTCTTTCAGTTGCGCGTCCATCTGAAAAATGTCATAGCAACAGACACGGCTGCGCTGGCTCAGATTCTGTTTCAACGCGTACTCATTCAAATCGAAGCCGGTTACTTCATGCCCATAGGTATCCTCGATTTGTCTTTGGAGCAGGCCGTGGCCGCATCCAATCTCCGCCATGTGTTGCGCACCACGAAGCTCTCCCCCTGCCAATCGTTGCAGCACTGCAAACCGCCGCCGGACCCAGAAATGATCGATCGAGGCTATCTTGAACCACCGGTCTCCCATGCTAACTTCGGCTGGCCGCGATAAATACTCGATCTTCCGCTCCGCTGCCGTTTCTGTCGTTGCGTTTGTCGCGCTCATTGCCCTACGTCTTGCCTCTGCGTTCGCAACTTCATACTTTGCCTCGCACAGACGCGCTCTCGTGTCCGTTCACTCAATCCCTCTTTATACCAACGGTGCGCCCCACAATGTATTGAGGCCGCGCTTTGGTCTCCTCGTAAATCCGGCCGACATACTCTCCAATTACGCCTAAGAAGAACAGCAGGACGCCCGAAAAAAAGGTTAGTGCGACGATCAAAGCGGTGAACCCCTGCGGTGACTTTTGTAGGAAAATCTTGATGTAGATCGAGTAGATCACATACAAACTGGAAAGAAAGATCACAAACGCGCCGAACAGCGCCGCCGCGCGGATTGGCACGATGGAAAACGCAAAGATCCCGTCGAACGCAAGTTTCACCAGCCGCATCACACTGTACTTGCTCTTCCCCGAATGCCGCTCGGCGCGTTCCACCTCAATCCCCACCTGACGAAACCCCACCCAGCTCCGCATCCCCCTCAAGTAGCGGTGATGCTCCGGCATCTTCCTCACTTCTTCAACGACCCGCCGCGACATCAACCCGAAATCCCCCGAGTCCAGCGGCAAGCGGATATCCGAAAGCCTCGCCATCATCCGGTAAAACACAAAATAGCAGATGCGCAGCGCCAGCGGCTCCTTCCGCCTCACCCTCTGCGCGTACACAACGTCGTATCCCTGCTGAAATTTCTCCACAAATTGCGGGATTACTTCCGGAACATCTTGTAGGTCTCCGTCCATCACAACTGCCGCATCGCCGGTCACATGATCCAAGCCCGCCGTGATCGCCGCCTGATGCCCGAAATTCCGCGAAAGCGATACGACCACAATGCGCGTATCCTCGTTCGCCGCCTTCGCCAGCATCTCGAAGGTCCGGTCGGTGCTTCCGTCGTCCACGAACACGATCTCGTGCGGTCCTCCCGGCACGCGGTCCAGAACCGCGCGCAACCGCTGCAGAAGTTCCGGCAGGACGCTTTCTTCATTGTGGATGGGAATCGCTACGGAGAGGCAAAATCCAGTGGACATGCAGACCCTTTATCCTCTTAGGCGGAGTCCCTTCACCATACCCTCAATCGCAAATCCCAGCAAGGAGCAGCCGCTCGATTCAAGCAGCTTTCTCAGGATTTCGATCTGCAAGGGGCCAGGAACAAATGGTCACACGCGCTGCACCGAAACGGCCGCAAGCCGAGGATCAGGCACACCACCCTTACGTAGAGTCCTCTCCTCCTCGCACGCTGCACTCCTTTGCTTCCGCAGGTTGGACAAACTCGCTTGCGGGCAATCGGCGGCAGCGGCATCTCAATCCTTCCGAGGGCTCAATCCGTATGCATCCTTACGGTACTGTTTAAGGTTTGTGAGCATCCAGTATGCAACAGTTTTTTCAAACGCCAAAGGAGCGACGACGCGACCATGCCCGCCTGATTGTGTTGCTACGCCATACCCTCAATCGCGAATCACGGCAAGGAGCAGCCGCTCGATTGCAACCCCCAGCCGTGTACAGTAAGATTTCCACGTTGCGATTACACTCGATTGTGCGCATCCCCGCCCTTGGATTGCCCCGAAAGGTCAGGTTTGGCTGAGTATTTATGGCAAGGCCCATCGTCAGCGTTTTAATCGACACCTACAACCACGAGCGCTTCATTGAGCAGGCCATTCTCAGCGTTCTGGAACAGGATTTTCCCGGTTCTGACCGCGAAATCCTCGTGGTGGACGACGGCTCGCAGGATAGTACCCCGCAGATCGTCGCCAAATTTGCCCCTCAGGTCCGCCTGATCCGCAAAGCCAACGGAGGTCAGGCCTCCGCCTTCAATGCAGGCATTCCGGAATGCCAGGGCGAGATCGTAGCGTTCCTCGATGGCGACGACTGGTGGGCCCCCGGCAAGCTGAAACTTGTGGTCGCGGCGTTCTCGCAGAATTCGGACGTTGGACTAATCGGCCATAGCATCACCGAAGTCCTCGCCGATGGCGCATGCCGCAGCGAGTTGGTCCGGGAATTCCCCCGCTTTCGCATTAACTCCGTCGCTGGCGCGCGCATTTTTCGCCGCCGCAAGAGTTTTCTCGGCACCAGCCGCATGGCCTTCCGCGCAGAGCTTCTCCGTCGCATCGGCCCGGTGCCCGAAGCGCTCACAATCCAAGCCGACGAGTTCCTTTTCACATTGGGAGCCCTATTTTCCGAAGTGCTGCTCCTCCGCGAGCCCCTCACCTTCTATCGCCTGCACGGACAGAATCTCTTTCAGGTGAGCGATGGCAGCCACGCCGCTCTCCGCCGCAAACACGACGTACTGATTTCTCTTGCGAAGGCGCTCCATCGGCGCTTTGCGGAAGAACGCGTCCCTGAGGACATAAGCAAGGCGATCATTGAAAGCGTTCAGACGGAAGCGGACGCGCTTCATTTGTACCTCGGCGGAGGCACGCGTCTCGACATCATTCGCACCGAACTCCGAACATATCGGATCGAGGAGGAACATGCCTCGTCGTTTCGCTGGATCCTCAAATTCCTCAGTCTTCTCCCCGCTCTTTTACTTTCTCCTAGACGATATACGGAATGGAAACGGGGACTGGCCTCCAATTCTCTATATCGGAAAACACGCCAAAAGCTGGTTCCGCATCTCCGCCCCACCCACGTTGACCGCACCGGCGACTGGAGCCAGCGATGAAGATTCTGATTGCCATCGGCGTGAAGCGGCAGAAGGAAGCAGGCGCTGCCGGCGTCGTTTTCAATCACGCCGAGCAACTTCAGAAACTCGGCCACCAGGTGGACACCTGGTTTTTCGACGATCTACTTCCTTTTCCGCGCTGGCCGGCGCGCTTCCAGGAATTGGAGTTTGCTTTCGCGGTTTCTCGCCGAATCCGCCAAAGTCCCGCTCAATACGACGTAGTGAATCTTCATGCCCCTTGGGGTGGTGTCTACGGCCTCTCCCGAAAGCTATGGCCATCCGCAGCCTTTCCACCGTACGTTTTCAGCATGCAGGGCAGTGAAGAGCGCTACACGCGCGCCATGCGTTTCGAACAGAAGAAAGGCCGTGCCAGCAACTTCGCCTGGAAAAATCGCCTGTGGCACCGCCTTTATCACCAAACCATGTACGATCTCGCAATCAAGACCGCCGATTTCGGAAATGTCGCGAACCGCGAAGGCTGGATCTTCTCTGAGTTGAAATATGGCCATCTGCCCGGGCGCATCTGGTACATCCCGAACGGCACAGATCCTGAATTTCTTCAGCCGCGCACGTTCGTGGATTCGGATGCACTTCGCCTCCTCCACGTCGGCACGTGGCTCGATCGCAAGGGCGTCTTCTACCTCGTCGAGTCCTTCGCGCAACTTGCGCCGATCCTGCCGAAGGTCTCCTTGACCGTCGCGGGCTGCTCGTTATCGGAGGAGCAGATCAGGGCCCATTTTCCCGCGGCCCTTCGTCCGCGTGTTTATGTACTGCCCTTTCTGAACCGCGCCGAGATGCCGAATCTCTACGCCACACACGATATTTTTGTGCTCCCTTCGCTGGTGGAGGGCATGCCGCTCACGCTTCTCGAAGCCATGGCGAGCGCCATGCCCGTCGTCACTACGAACACCTGTGGCATGGCGGACGTCATCGAGAATGGGGTGAACGGCATCCTCGTTCCGCCGGCCGATTCCTTGCAGCTCGCGGCCGCCATCGAGAGTTTGTGCATGTCGATGGAGTTGCGCAAAACTTTGGGGTCCGCGGCTCAGCATACTGCCCGGCGGCATACCTGGGCTGCGGTCACTCGGGAACTCGAGCACGTTTTGCGCACCGCGGTTGAGGCCAAGAACGCTGCGACCCAGGATTGAAACCTTTTTGCCATGGCGCGAGGGCTGTAAGATATTTGAGGAGTAAAGTTTGGCGGGGTCATTTGTCTTCTCTATGAAGTCACGCATCCAATTCGCGCAGGTCCCCGCTCCTCCCTCATTGGCCACGCCTCGTTTTCTGCGCCATCCCTTCTTTGCATGGGCCGGGTTGCGGCCTCCCCTTGCGCAGCACACTTTGGCAGAGCACGAAGCCTTGATGCGCCACTCGCGCAACGCGCACACAGTGGTGGAAATCGGTGTGGCAGAAGGAGCCTCGGCCGCCGGCCTGCGCGAGGCCATGCACCCACAGGGCGCACTCTACCTCGTTGATCCTTTCCATCTCTCGCGCATCCCCGCCTTCAATTTTCTCAAACGCGCCGCGCAGCGTGTCGTCAATTCCGTTGGCACGGCACGCACTGTCTGGATCGAGTCCTTCAGCCACGCCGCCGCGCGCCACTGGAAGGGGCCGATCGATTTTCTTCTCATCGATGGCGATCACCGTGAAGAAGCTGTCGAGCGCGATTGGCAGGACTGGTCCCCGTTTGTCGCGGGCGACGGTGTCATTGCCTTCCACGACGCCCGCCTCTTCCCGTCAGGCTGGTCCACGCCGGATTATGGTCCTGTCCGTTTCATCAATCGGGTTTTCCGGGAAGGTTCCGGCGCCGCGCCCTGGGCCATCATTGACGAAGTCGATTCGCTGGTTTTCGTTTCGCGGAGGAAACCCTCTTAGCATGATCACCCTCGGTCTAAACTATTCCCAGATGCACGATTCCTCCGCCTGCATCGTCCGCGATGGCGAGCTTCTTTTCGCTGTCGCCGAGGAACGCATCAGCCGCCTCAAGCACGATGCCCGCTTCCCGCAGCTTGCCATCCAAGCCTGCCTCGATTTTGCGAAAGTCGCTCCCAGCCAGATTGATGAAGTATGTTTTGGATGGCAAACGCCTGGCGCAAGCCTTCGGCACGACCTGAAACTCTTCGCGACCGGCCGCTGGCCCGTCAGCTATTTCAGTGTTCTGAACTCCTCGCGCCAGTTTCTCAGCATGTGGCACCAGGGCGGCGGCGCGCGGCGTTTTGCGCGTCACTTTGGCCCGTCCAAGGCGCAATTCCGTTTCGTGGATCACCATTTCGCTCACGCCATCAGCGCCTATTCCTACGCCGGCTTGGACGATGCCGCCATCGTCGTCATGGACGGCCGCGGCGCCTGGGAAGCCACCTCCATCTGGCGCGGCAGCAAAGGCCGCATCGAGCACCTCCAGACCATCAACTGGCCCGATTCCCTCGGCCTCTTCTACGCCCGCTTCACCGAGTTCCTCGGCTTCACTCCCAACGCCGACGAATGGAAAGTCATGGGCCTCGCTCCCTACGGTGAACCCGGCGTGAATCTCCGCGCGTTCCTGGAGCCGGAAGCGTCCCCCTACAAGGTCCACACCGATCTCCTGATGGGCGACGGCAGCGGATCCTTCTTGGGCTGGCCGGCCGCGCTCGGCACTCCGCGTGTCCCCGAAACCGATATCGACGACCGTCACAAAAATATCGCTTTCGCCGTTCAGGATTTGTGCGAAGCCGCGATGATAGGCGTCGTCCGCCTCGCTCTCGGAAAAGCGTGCAGCCGCAATTTGTGTCTCGCCGGGGGCGTCGCCCTCAATTCCAAAGCCAACGGCAAAATCCTCGCCTCCGGCGTTATCGATAAGCTTTTCGTTCAACCAGCCGCATCCGATGATGGCGTAGCCCTCGGCGCCGCTCTCGCTCCCTATCTCGATGGCGGCCAGCGGCTCCCCATCAAGCCCATGCGCCACGCGTATCTCGGCCCCTCGTTTGACGACAACGCCATCGAAGCCGCTCTCAAGACCTACAAAATTCGCTTCACGCGGCTCTCCGATCCCGCTGCCACCGCGGCGGAACTCCTTTCCCAGGGCAGGATCCTCGGCTGGTTCCAGGGTCGCATGGAGTTCGGCCCGCGCGCTCTCGGCAACCGCTCCATCCTCGCCGATCCCCGCGATCCGGAGATGAACACCAAGGTCAACAACGCGGTGAAGTTTCGCGAGTGGTGGCGCCCTTTTGCACCCTCCCTCAAAAAGGAAGCCGCGCCCGAATTCCTCGAATCCGCCTATGACTCGCCCTTCATGATACTTACCGCACAGGTGCGTCCCGAAAAACGCAGCGTCATTCCCTCCGTCACGCACGTTGACGGCAGCGCCCGTCCGCAAACCGTCGAACAAGAAATCAATCCGCTCTATTGGCGGCTCATCGATGAATTTGGCAAGCGCACCGGCGTTCCCGTCATCATGAACACGTCGTTCAATCTCCGCGGTGAAGCCATTGTTCACACTCCCACCGACGCCATCCGCACCTTTTTCAGCTCCGGCATGGACGCCCTGGTTCTCGGCAGCTTCCTTGTGGAGAAATAAAATGGGGGAACCGGGCAACCGTCTCGCGAACCTTTTCTTGCGCTATGCTTCGCCCTTCGCTGAACTGCGCCGCGTTCCCATCATCGGCGATTTCCTCAGTTGGACCAGCCGCAAGCTTCTCCCGCGCGATACCCTCGTCTGGATTCAGATTCAGCACGGCCCCGCGAGAAGCCTTTGGATACGCGTCAATCCGCGCACGGGGCAAAACGTCCAGCGGGGGATCGGCGAGCCGCAAGTCCAGCAGGCGCTGGTGGATCATCTTCGGCCAGGCATGACGTTTTATGATCTCGGTGCGAATATCGGATACTTTTCGCTGATCGCTGCGCGCCTGGTGGGGCCCAAGGGACGCGTGGTTGCGTTTGAGGCGGATCCTGAGATTGCGGCACGCCTGCGCGAAAATCTCTCGCGCAATAATTTCTCGCACGCGAGGGTTGAACAGAAAGCGGTTTGGTCGGAAGCCACGACCGTGTCCTTTGCGCGAGTGGACCCGAACACTTCGCCGGACCGCGGTCTGGGCCATGTGTCCGCCGATTCTTCGGGCGACACCATCAAGGTCGAAGCGGTATCTTTGGACCGTTACGTCACCGCGCAGAATTCTCCGGATTTTGTGAAGTGTGATGTCGAGGGAGCGGAAGCAGAGGTATTCCGCGGCGCTGATCGGCTACTAGAGGAAAGGCGCACCATTCTGCTGGTTGAAATGCATAGCCCGGAAAATCACCGCACGTTGGCGCACAAATTCGTGGAGCTTGGCTACGCCGTGCGAAATCTCGACGAAAATCACGTTTTAGCTCTGCCCAAATGACTACGCCCGTCATCGCTCTTCTCGGATGCAAAGACGTGCCCACGGACGCCGTCGAGCAATATTGCCGCTACCTCGGCGCCGCCCTGGAGTCCCATGACTTTCAACTCGAAATTCACCGCGTTCCCTGGGAGGTTCACGGCTGGCCCGATGCTCTGGACGCCCTGCGCCTCCAGGCGGCGTCCTGGCGCGGTCGCTGGGTCCTCGTCCAATACACCGCCCTCGCCTGGTCGTCGCGCGGTTTTCCTTACAACTTCTCTCGCGTCCTGCAAATCTTGAAGTCCGCCGGTGCCCGCATCGCCATCGTCTTTCATGATGTGGAACCCTTCCGCGGCCCGCGCCTCGTGGATCGCCTCCGCACTCGCGTTCAACTTCGCGCCATGCGGCGCGCCCTGGCTGCCGCTGACCTGGCCATCTTCACCATTCCTCTCGAAAAGATCTCTTGGCTTGCGGGCTCTTCCTCTCGCGTTCATTTCATTCCCGTCGGCCCCAACCTCCCGATTCCCATTCCGTCAGAGCAGGACTTCAGCCGTGCCGGCAACATTTCCGCCACTCCCATTATTGGTGTCTTCATCATCACCGGTGGCGAACCCGGCGCCCGCGAAACGAAAATCATTCTCTCCGCTGTCCGCCACGCCGCGCAAAAACTCGGCAAGCTGCGCCTCTCCGTTTTCGGCCGCCACGCCGAACTCCGCGAAGCCGCGCTTCGTGAAGGTCTTCGGGATTTGCCCGTGGAAATATCCGCGGAAGGGGTTCTCGACGATCAGCAGGTGATAGACCGTCTCCGCGCCGCCGATGTGCTCCTCTTCGTGCGCGCCCCGATTTCCACCCGCCGCAGCAGCGCCATCGCGGGCATCGCCGCCGGTGTGCCCATGGTCGCGTTTACCGGTGCGGAGACCAGTTGGCCAATCACCGATGCCGGTGTACTCCTCGCCTCGCCCGGCAACCCCACCGAACTCCATGAGGCCCTCGTCCACGTCCTGTCCGATCCCGAACTTCGCGCCAGCCTCCGCCAGCAGAACGCCCTCGCCTACCGCCAGCATTTCTCCTGGCCCGCCATCGCCACGCGCTTCGCCGCCCTCCTCAAATCCACCTAGCCGAAGTTCGTCACCAACACTGAGATTTTGACATTGTGTTCTCTTTTTTCTTTTGGAAGTACTTTGTTTTCAACTTCGGTCGATTGAAAACGCGATGTAGTGCAGACCAACCTACTTG